>Ga0209199_1000767_pt1 | contig 42655 bp, 23 predicted proteins | sample COGITO_mtgs_1105_7_FD_184805 | JGI IMG/M metagenome (GOLD analysis project Ga0209199, IMG submission 184805) | Pelagic marine microbial communities from North Sea - COGITO_mtgs_110523 (SPAdes) (version 2) | ecosystem: Environmental > Aquatic > Marine > Epipelagic ... | reverse complement strand
TTCTTTACCACTAATCGTACTTCCTTTGCCATTAGGCTCTTTCCAATTAGCGCCAATGCTCCATTTCCACCACTGAGAAAAATCATATAAATTGGGAACAGACGTTTTTGTTTTTTTAAATAATAAAGACCCTGGTTGAAGTATAGAGTCGTGTGGTTTTGGCGTGCCAGGAGGTAATTGTGATGCGATCAATGCCCAATCTATAGGTTGCTCGGCTGTGGTGATATAGTTAGTGGATTCTATAAATTTTGAAAACTGAGCGTTAGTCACTTCAGTGATGTCCATATAAAACCCATCAATCTGAACGCTGTGTTTTGGTTTTTCATGAGGTAAAGCTATTTTGTCTTTTTCAGACGCTCCTTGTTCATACACACCTGCAGGAATCCATACCATGCCTTCTGGCGTGTTTTGAGGTATTGAACTTTTTTGAGATGAATTATTTTGAGATGAATTATTTTGTTTGCAACCAATGATTAAAGCGGTAATGACTAATAATAATGTGGTAAATTTTAACATTTAAATAGAGGTTGAATATGATTTAATTTAATAATTCAAATATAACTAATTGGTATTTAAATTATAATAATCATTTAAAGAACAGTTCATACCTCCTTTTATTATACCCATTATACCCTAACATTTTGTAGTTGTAACAATAGTTTTGTAAAAAAACAAATGATCATGAAAAACAACTACATTTCAATTTTTACATTTTGCTTGGTATCCGTATTTTTACAAGCGCAAACAGACGTCAACTATGAATTCAATAACAGTAAAGATTCTTGGGTTAATTCTGGACAGGTGGCTACATCAGTCAATCCAGAACATTTAACTATTACAGTAACTGCAACGGGTTCTAATGCAGCAAATCATTGTAAATTTCCGTTACTAAGATCTCCAGATGGTTTAGATTTAATAGCAAGTGACTATGCAGCTGTAAGAATACGAATGAAAAATAATTCGACAAAAGCTAATTTGAAAATAGCCATTCATCCAACTGCAGGAGAAAATCAAGCTGGAGTTGAGGTCTTAGATATTACCGATGTCGGAACAGAAGAATCTGATTTTGTTGATAGAGATATTGACCTTACAGGCCTTACTGCAACGACTATAAATAGAATTGCATTTAAAGGAAATGATTATTCTGCACATTGTGGTGACACCTTTGATATTGATTATGTGCATATCTTAACGAATGCATCCCTGAGTACTACGGAGTTTTCTCAGGACCAATTTTTAATTAAAAATAATCCGGTAAGCGATAAAATTCAAATCGTAACCTTTAATGATCTTCCAGTAATTCAATTGAATTTGTATGACCTCTCAGGGAAATTAATAAAAACGATTTCCAATTCAGCATTCTTAGACGTTAGTGAGCTTAATTCAGGATTATACTTATTAAATATACATTCAGAATTAGGTCAGATGACTAAAAAAATTATAAAAAAATAATACAATAGTTAATTTTATTAAAAAGGAAGCTATATATAGCTTCCTTTTGTTTTGTCTAGTAATTTAATTTATTCAACGTAATTTATTGTTACATGAAATTATCAATTTTTTCTCTCTTAATTTTTATTTCTTTTAAAATAATTGCTCAAGCGACTCCCTACGAAATAGTTCAAAATATGGGCAGAGGGATTAATCTTGGAAATACATTAAGCGCTCCAGATGAAGGGAGCTGGGCTCCTATTGTGCATGAATCATTTTTTGAGGATGTAAAAAATGAAGGATTCAGTAATGTTCGAATTCCAGTAGATTTTTATGGAGACCGAACGACGGGGAGTACTGCTAGTTTTTCAACAGCCTCAGGAACGTCTTCTAGTTATGGTGGTTCAATTTCAGATTTTACTGTAGATACCGATTATTTAACCCGACTAGAAACGGTTATTGATTGGTCTATTAATCAAGGATTGTATACTGTTTTAGATTTTCACGGTGCTGAACTAAAATCAGAATTCATACACACTTTCGATATCGAAGCTTCCGAATATAGTGCACCAACATCCGCCAAGCGTTCAGCAGATTTAATGAAGTTTAAATCGATTTGGACAACGATAGCGAATCGATTTATAAATCATTCAGATCATTTAATCTTTGAAATTATAAATGAACCTTATTTTGAGTTGAGTGATAGTGAAATGGATGCTTTAAATACGCTTATTATTTCAACCATAAGAGAAACAGGAGGGAACAATACAACAAGAAGCATTATAATTACTGGAGGTACACAGGCATCCTATTTGGCACCTACAGCTATTGGTTCAGCGATTATTCAGAGTGACGACTATCTAATTGCTTCATTTCATTACTACCAACCTTTTAATTTCACCAGTTCTTCATCTTCAAATCCAAATTACGATGATTTTAACTGGGGGACAGGAAATGATAAACCAAACGTAATTTCTCATTTTGAGAGTGTAAAAAACTGGTCAGAAATTAATAACATCCCCGTAACTCTAGGAGAGTTTGGTGCTGATAATGCCAATGGGATTAACTATGTAACTGGAATTGATGGTGCTTATGGCGGTCCTGTAAATTCAGATCGTGTGGAATTTCATAGGTTTGTTGCTGAACAAGCTATTAATCGTGGTTTTTCTTTTTCTGTATGGTGTTCTGGAAATAAATCCAATAAAACAGTTCATCTCAGAACTGATAATCCAGACACCAATAATGCTATTCCAGGGGGCTGGGTTACAGATGTTAAAGATGCGCTTTTAGCGTCTGGTACATGGCCAGTTTGCTATGGACCTAGTGCGCCAGCAATTATTCTTAATCCGGATTTTGAATGTGGCTTCTCAGATCAATGGAGTTTTTCTGTTAATGGAAACACAGCAGCTGCAAATTATTCAGATGCTCAAGCGGCTTCAAATACTGGAAATGTTGGGGGGAAAGTTGAAGTAACAACTGCACATTTGTATAACAAAGTATTGCTTAGCAATAATATATATACGGAAGATTTATCGGGTAAGTTAATTACCATTCGTGGATTTATTAAGGCTCTAGGAGAGCAACAATCAATTAAAATCAGAGTAAAATATAGTATTGAAGGAACTGTAATGTATTCAGTTTCACAGGCACTAGAACTCGCTAACGGAAGCGTAGAGGGCGCAACTTATGAGTTAAAAGAATTTGAATATGAGGTTCCAGACAATACAGAGTATGTTCAGGTTCAACTGATGTTTGGTCAGTTTGAAGGTACCTATCTAGTTGATAGTTTTTCTGTGTCTATTGAAGACGCCACACTCGGATTAGATCCTTTTTTAGCGGATACTCAAATTAAACTATTTCCAAATCCAAGTGATCATCTAATAAATATTTATACGTCTTTAAATGTCAAAGTTGTTCAAATATTTAATAACTTAGGACAGTTAGTATACAATCAAAATAAAATTTCTCAAATTGATATCAGTTTATATGCTAAAGGAATCTATCTTTTAAGGTTGGAAACAAATAAAGGAAATTCCTATTTTAAAAAGCTACTTATTAAATAGCAATATATTAATATCAGATGTTCGTGAATTATTATAAAAAAACCATTCTATTTGTTTGTTTTACAATTTTGTTTACACAAACTCTTTTTGCACAATTTCGTTTATCTCAAATTTCTGGTCCAGAAGGCTTGTCACAAAATACGGTTAAGACGATTATTCAAGATGCCAATGGATTTTTATGGATGGGTTCATATGATGGTATTAATAAATATGATGGATACGCAATGTCCTATTATAAATATTCAAACTCAGAGTACGGATTAAGTAGTAATATTATCAATAGTCTTTTTGAAGATTCGGGCCATAATATTTGGGCAGCTACAACTTCGGGCTTGAATCGAATTGATGCCCTAACTTCTAAAGTTACACATCTTTTTAATGATCCTTCAACCATCGACTATTTCAATGATTTAGGAACTAATGTTCACGAATCTGACAGTGGAACGTTTTTCTTTAAATCAACAAATGGATTAACTGTTTTTGATGTGGATGATACAGGAAATTTAGGCGCTTATAAGACCCTACAACATTCTGAAGGTTTCGTAACGCCCAAAAAAATTATTAAATCAAATACATCAGGACATTGGTTTTTCACCCCAAACAAGCCTATTAAAATACATAAAGTTTTTATAGATACGCATCAAAATAATTTTGAAGTATTTATGGATCCTACAGATCTTAATACGAGTTTTTTTGAAAACAGTTATATGATTAACTTTATCGAAGGTGAGAAAAACACCTTATGGGTTTTAAGTAATAAGTTACAATTATTGTCTATTAAACTTGATGAAAATCTTAACGTCATAGCTAAACATCAAGTTGATTTAACAAAAGATAATCCAGACTTAAAGGGAAAGATTTTAAATAAGGCAAGCCTTCAACTCGATAGGTCAAACCGTCTTTGGATTGGAGGCAAAGGGGTATTGCTAAATTACGATTCAGTAAATCATACTATATATGATTTAAAACAAAATATTAACTTCAATAGTAATAATACGATTGAACAAATTCAACAATTATTTATAGATCAGACAAATATTCTTTGGTTGGCGACATTAAATGAAGGCGTTTTTAAAATTGACTTGGAAAACATCACTTTTTCAAACTCAAGTGATTTTACTCGAAATACAGTTAAATTTAAAAATCACCCAATTCAAGCAATGACAGAAGATAATAATGGAAATATATGGCTTGGGCTCTATGAAAATGGGGGCTTAGGTTATATTGATCAAAATATACTAAAGTCTAGTTTATCCAATTCAATCGCGACCCAATGGGATTATAAGTTTTTAGAGGCTTTTCAATCCGATAATATTAAGCGCCTTTTAACAGATCATCTCGGAAATGTATGGGTTGGAAGTAAAAAAGGATTAAATAAGGTTTCATACAACGCTTCAATTTCAAAACATGAAGTATCTAGCTTTAATAATATTAAAACTCCAGATGGTGAGATCATTCATAATACGGTTTTTGCAATTGAAGAAGATCGTTTTCATAATATCTGGGCTGGCTATTGGAGTAGTGGCTTAGCAAGGTTAACAATCAATCCCAAGACTCAAAGTTATACTTCAACGGTTTTTCAACAAAACACAAATAACAGATCTGGGCTGTCGAGTAATTATGTTAGAGATATTTTAGAAGATGCGAATGGGAATTTGTGGGTTGGTACCATTAGTGGATTAAACTTCACCAAAACGCCTCATTCAAAAAATCCAATTTTCACTCAGTTTTTGAATGATACAGAAAACTCTAAAAGCTTAAATAATAATTATATTCTAGATGTCTTTCAAGCTCGTGACGGCACTATTTATGTGGGTACATTTGGAGGTGGGTTAAATATAGTAGAGGACCCTACAAATCCTCAAGATTTTCTCTATATTACTTCTGACGACGGGCTCCCTAGTAATACTATCTACCAAATAAAAGAAGATGACGCTGGCCGAATATGGATGCTTCATGTGCGTGAAATTTCAATGTGGAATCCGACAACAAAAGTATTAAAGTACTATCAGTCCCAAGATGGATTTTCGGTTACTGAGTTTAAAGATAATGCCATGATTTTCACCAAGTCAGGGATGATAATCGCTGGAGGCTCAAATGGGTTTACCTTTATGAATTCCAGTGAAATTTCAGTCAATAAAACGCCACCCCAATTACAGATTACTGATCTAAGGTTATTTGATAAATCTGTAAAACCTTTGCAGGAAATCGACGGTCAAGTGGTTTTAAATAAAACAATTAATAATACAAGAGTTATTAATTTAACATATGACCAAAATACTATTGAGTTTGCGTTTTCGAGCCTACACTTTTCTAATCCTGAAAAAAATCAGTATAAGTTTATATTAGAAGGGTTTGAAGATAAATGGCAGTATTCTACTGGAGACCTTAGAAGGTTTGCTTCTTATACAAATCTATCACCTGGTGCCTATGTTTTTAAACTTATGGGCTCCAATAGCGAGGGTGTTTGGTCGGACCAAGTTAAAGAAATTAAGCTTAATATTGGGGCTCCTTGGTATTTGCATCCTTGGTTTTTGTTCACCTTTTTTGTGTTGTTTGCGTCTGCAGCTATTGGACTTATCAAAATTCGTCTTAATCAAATTCGATTGAATAGTAAAATTCAATTAGAAAGTGCTCTACATGAAAAATCGGAAGAATTAAATAAAATTAAACTTCAGTTTTTTACAAATATATCACATGAACTTAGAACGCCTTTAACCCTAATTATTGGTCCTTTACAACAAATAATGAGTGGAAAAACCGATCCAGTGTATTTACAAAAACTTAACAGTGTTATGTTTAAAAATGCAAAACGATTACTCAAATTAATAAATCAATTATTAGATTTTAGAAAAGCTGAATCCGGAAGTTTAAATCTATTGGTTCACCATCAAAATTTATCAGAATTTGTTAATGAAATATATGAAGCTTTTGAAGAAATTGCATCCATTAAAAAAATTAAATTTCTATTCATAAATGATACAACTATAGAACATGCTTGGTTTGATAGTGATAAAATTGAAAAAATCACTTATAATTTATTATCGAATGCTTTTAAATACACCCCTAACAATAAAACGATCAAACTTAGTCTTAAAAACGTAGTAATCAATGGAAAGGCGCATGCTGAATTAAAGATAATTGATTTTGGTATTGGTATCTCTAAAGCCCACCTATCTAGTGTCTTTGATCGTTTTTATCAGGCAAATGAGGAGCTTAATTCTGATAACCAAGGAACTGGTTTAGGACTAGCTTTTGTAAAACGACTTATTGAAATTCATAAAGGAAATATCCATATTGATAGTGAGCTGCATCAAGGAACTACCTGTACCATAGTTTTCCCTATTGAAAAGTCCGCATTTGATAATGCTACAGTTATTGACCATCAACCGCAACGGTATGATTTCAATTACACCAAAGTTGGCGTTGAAGTCATACAGGAATCAACAACTCCAATTCTTCAAAATCCAAATCCAATTGTACACACAGATCAAACCCCTACACTTTTAATAGTAGAAGACAATTTAGAGCTTTCAGAATATTTAAAAACTAATTTTGAACTTAGCTTTAAAGTTTTGACTGCCGTAAACGGTAAATTGGGCTTAGAACTTGCACAGTCTAAATTACCAGACATTATTATTAGCGATTTGATGATGCCAATTATGGATGGTCTAGAGATGTGCAGAGCAATTAAAATAAACGTCATTACAAGTCATATCCCTGTGATTATTTTAACCGCTAAAGCGGGTCTTGAGAATGAAAAAATTGGATTAGAAACAGGAGCAGATGCGTTTGTTCTTAAGCCGTTTAATATTGAAGTTATTAGGCTAAGAGTAGAAAATATTTTGAGAACCAAAGCGCAATGGATTAAAAAATTCAATTCATCCAAGTCTTCACAATCTTGGAAAGAATTATCCAGTAAAATTGACCAAGACTTTCTGAAAAAAGCTATAAAAATAATTAAAAGTAATATAGACAATCCTGAGTTTTCTGTTGAAACTTTTTCTAGAGCAATAGGAATGAGCCGTTCCTCTTTGTTTAATAAGTTAAAATCTATTACTGGTCAATCAACTTCAGAATTCATTCGAACCATTCGACTAAAACGTGCTGTCAAATTATTGAAGTCTGGCACCTATTCTATTACAGAAGTTGTCTACCTTTCTGGCTTTATGGATCCCAAGTATTTCAGAACATGCTTTAAAAAACAACATGGACAAACACCAAGTGAGTTCATGAAAGATTTTAAAAGATCGGAAATTTAATCATTAGTTTTAAATTTATTGTTTTATTGATTCAAATACTCAAATTACCCTCATCATAAAGCCATTCAACCCTAATAAACAAGTAAAATATTGTTAAAATTGCACTTAATAAATTAGTATTATAAATGAAAATTAAACATTTAATATTATACTTTTGGTTAGGTGTATTCAGTTTCGAATCATTTTCTCAAACCGATCCTAAACAACCCAATATCTTGTTTATAGCAATTGATGACCTAAAGCCTACCATTGGCAGTTTTGGGGATGCATTTGCGCAAACTCCAGTAATGGATGCCCTGTCTAAAGAAGCGACTATTTTTTTAAATAATCATACTCAGCAGGCAGTCTGTGGTCCCTCTAGAGCCAGTTTGATGACAGGTAAAAGACCAGACTATACCAAGGTAAGAGACCTGAAAACTAAAATGCGAGATATCAATCCAGATATTCTCACGATTCCAGAACATTTTAAGAAAAATGGATACCAAACACTAGGAGTTGGTAAAATATACGACCCTCGATGTGTTGACAAAAGTAGAGATAAGCCCTCTTGGTCTGTTCCCTTTATAAAAGAAAGCCAACTCGAATACCCTTCTGAATATGGTGCGCCTGCATTGGGATATTATCAGAACAAAGACATTAAAAAGAAGGTAAGAGAGCTAAGGGCTGAAGCCAAGGCTAAAGGCGTTAAAAACCTTAACAAATATGTGAGAGACAACTATAAACCCCCTTTTGGAAGTGCCAATGTCCCCGATGAAGCGTATACAGACGGCGCCATCACTTCTCGTGCCAATTTAATGTTACAAGATTTAAGTCAAAATCAATCGGCTCCTTTTTTCTTAGCAGTAGGGTTTAAGCGACCCCATCTTCCGTTCACCGCTCCTCAAAACTATTGGGACCTTTATGATAAAAATCAAATTGAGTTAGCTTCGTTTCAAAAGAGGTCTGTTAATGGTCCTAACTTAGCTTACCACAGTTCAGGTGAAATGCGTTCTTACAAGTCCCCTGAAATTGACTATGTGATTTCAGATGAAAACCTTTTAGATTTAGAGGAATCCTATCAAAAGGACTTGATTCACGGTTATTATGCCTGTACAAGTTTTATTGATGCTCAAATTGGAAAAATACTTCAAACCCTTAAAGCGACAGGACTTGATGAGAATACCATTGTTGTGATATGGGGCGATCATGGGTGGCATTTAGGAGATCATAGTTTATGGAACAAGCATTCAAATTTTGAACAAGCAACGCGTTCTCCGCTCATCATATACAATCCAAAAGTAAAAAAGGGTGTTAAGGTCACTTCTCCAACGGAGTTTGTAGATATTTTCCCGACCCTTTGTGAGGCGGCTAATTTGAATACGCCTTCAAATCTAGACGGAGCCAGTCTAAACTCTTTAGTTGAAGGCGCTTCTATTTCGCCAAAAGCCTATGCCGTTAGTCAGTGGCAAAGTGGAAATAAAACAGGCTATAGTTTTCGAACAGAACAGTTCCGCTATACAGTTTGGGTTGCTAACAAAAAAAGTACAGATCCTATTTTTCAGAAAGATATTTATGCTGAAGAGTTATACGATTACAAAATAGACCCTAATGAGACCTACAATAGAATTGACGATGAAAACTATGCAGTTTTTAAACAGCGATTCCAAAAGTTAGCAGCAACGTATTTTAAGAGCCAAGTAATAGAAACGGTTAAGAAAGAAAAGGTTCTAGTAGATAAAACAAAATTAATCATTGGGGCAACTCTAAATTACAAAGAGATGAACTCTGAAAAAGGAGCCTTGTTTCTTAAAGATTTTAACTATCTAACGCCAGCCAATGCTGCGAAGCAATCTCGAATTCATCCGGAGCCTAATGTTTGGAGTTGGGAAAAAATCGATGATTTCATTGCCTATTCTAAAGAAAATAATCTGATTGTTAGAATGCACGGTCCTTCGAGTCCTCAGGCTTCAAAGTGGGCTAAAGACGATTCCAGAACAGCGGAAGAGCTTCGGTCGGTACTTGTTGATTTTATGACTGCGACCAGCAAACGGTTCAATACCATTCCAACTATTAAATGGATGGATGTTGTTAATGAAACAGTTTTACCAAATGGAAAGTGGTTTGGTCCAAAAAAGGGAAACACTTTATGGGAAAATCCATGGCTTAAAATGGGCTTAGATGCCAATGGATTTCCAAATTATATTTTAAAATCATTTGAAATAGCGACCAAACATGCTACAAACATTAAGCTTGTCTACAATCATAATGGAGGCATGCAGCCTAAAATGTGGGACAAGGTCAAAGAAACTATTTTATATGTACGCTCTCAAGGCCATCGTGTTGATGCGATTGGATGGCAAGGCCATATCAAATTAAGTGGTACTACTAAAGGCTTTATTGAAGATACGGAAAACACTCTGAGACAACTTTCAGAATTAGTAGACTGGGCCCATGCCAATAATTTAGAATTCCATATCACAGAACTAGATTATAAAATAAAAGACAAATCAAATATTCAAGAAGAACATCTAATTCAGGCTGAGTTATATTCAAAATTAGTGACCCTTTTAGAGTCAAAAACAGCGACTGGAGTTGTGGCACTCAATTTATGGGACATGGGAGAGCGCTTTAAAAAAAACACGGGCTATTTCCAATCTATTTATGATGCTGATCTAAACCCAACACCAGCCTATCAAATTATTAAAAACGCATTAAAAAAATAAAAATGAAGTTATTAAATTTACTATCTTTTTTGGTCATTCTTATGACAAGTGTTGGCTTTTCTCAATCCAATACTCCTCTGTATCTTGATGCCAATCAAGCTGATGAAGCACGTTTAGATGACCTTATGAGTCGAATGACTCTGGAAGAGAAAGTGTACCAGATGAATCAGTTTGTAGGCTTAGATCACATGCGTGAAGCTGAAAAAAATCTATCAGTAGAGGACCTGCATTCAAACGATGCTCAAGGATTTTATAAAGGTTTATTCAGTGATGATGTTGCCCAAATGACTAAAGAGGGTAAAATAGGCTCTTTTCTTCATGTGTTAACCACTGAAGAGGCTAACCTTCTTCAAGAACTAGCATCTCAGTCTCGACTTAAAATTCCGATTTTAATTGGAATAGATGCAATTCATGGAAATGCTTTAGTTTCAGGAACAACGGTCTATCCTTCCCCAATATCTTTAGCTTCTACTTGGTCAGATGCATTTTTATATGATGTTGGAAAACAATCTGCTAAAGAAATGAGAGCTACTGGATCGCACTGGGCATTTACACCTAATATTGATGTGCTTCGTGACCCTAGATGGGGTCGCGTGGGGGAGACGTTTGGTGAAGATCCCTATATGGTCGGAAATATGGGGGCTGCGATGATTAATGGATTTCAACAAGGGGATTTCTCGGGTCCAGAAAAAGTTATTGCTTGTGCAAAGCACATGATTGCTGGTGGCGAGCCTGTCAATGGTCTTAACGCCGCACCAATGGATGTATCGCTGCGTACTTTAAAAGAAGTGCACCTTAAGCCGTATCAAAAAGCGATTGACGCTGGTGTCTATTCAATAATGGCGGCTCATAATGAACTTAACGGCGTGCCTTGCCATATGAACTCTTGGTTAATGACTGATTTATTCAGAGACCAATGGGGGTTTGAAGGATTTTATGTGAGTGATTGGATGGATATTGAACGAATTGAAACCCTTCACCACGTTGCAAATGATTTAAAAGAAGCATCTTACTTATCTGTAAATGCAGGCATGGATATGCATATGCACGGCGTAAAATTTCCAGAAGCTGTTGTAGAACTTGTTAATGAAGGAACACTTTCTATAGACCGCATTAACGATGCTTGTTCCAAAATATTAATGGCCAAATTTAAGCTCGGCTTATTTGAAAATCGAACGGTCAAGCTAGAGGCGATTAAAGATCATGTATTTATAGACGCACACAAAAAAACAGCTTTAGAAAGTGCTCAAAAGGGAATCGTTCTTTTAAAAAATAAAGGGATACTTCCGTTAGCTAAAACAGCCACTAAAAAGCGAATTTTAGTCACGGGTCCCAATGCAAACAACCAAACAATATTAGGAGATTGGCATGCTGAACAACCAGAAGAAAATGTCATAACAATATTTGAAGGGATACAAGATTTAGGATCTGAAAAGGGCTATGAGGTTCGCTTTTTTGACTCCGGCGAAAATATTCGGAAAATTAAAGATGCTAAAATTAAAGCAGCGGCACTTTTGGCCAAAGAGGTAGATTATGTTGTAATAGTGGTGGGGGATAACTCAATGCGTTACCGATGGAAAGATAAAACGGCAGGTGAAAACATGGCTCGTGCAGCTTTGGATCTCCCTGGTAAACAGCTAGAACTGGTTCAAGCGATTGAAAAAACGGGTACGCCTGTTATTATTGTATTAGTTAATGGCCGCCCAATTTCTGAACCATGGTTACAAGACAACGTTCCAGCGATTATTGAGTCCTGGGAACCAGGATTATTTGGCGGAGAAGCGGTAGCCGACATTCTTTTTGGAGATGTGAATCCTAGTGGTAAATTACCACTTACAGTGGCTCGTAGTGTTGGACAATTACGTATGATTTATAACCACAAGCCATCGGCTTATTTTCATAAGTATGCACTAGAAAAAAAGACCCCTTTATATCCATTTGGCTTTGGTTTAAGTTACACAAAGTATAGGTATTCTAAACCAAGTCTTTCAAGCAACGAGTTAGAGAAAGGGAAGTCAGTCACTCTTAGTTTTGAGCTTGAGAACTCCGGAGATATGGACGGCGAAGAAATCGTTCAGCTTTACATTAGAGACAAAGCGAGCAGCGCTACACGTCCTGTGAAAGAATTAAAAGGGTATAAGAGGGTGTTTTTGACTAAGGGAACCTCTAAAACAGTGTCGTTTGAAATAGATGAACGTATGTTAGCCTTTTATGATATCAACATGGATTATTGTGTGGAGCCAGGCGCTTTTTCAATTATGATTGGAAAATCATCTGCAGATAGAGATTTAAAAGCAGTGGAGTTGATCGTTAATAATCGAATAAAAATCGAAGAATAAATGAAACAATTATTTATATTTTTCTTACTCTTTTCGGCAGCAGTAGGTTCACAAAATCAACCGCCACCTAAAAATGTATTATTTGTCATGGTAGATGATTTACGTCCTGAACTCAGTTTATATGGACAAAATCAAATTATAAGCCCCAATATTGATGCATTAGGCGCTTCTGGCGTGACCTTTGATCGTGCGTATTGCAATGTGCCTGTTTGTGGCGCCTCTAGAGCAAGTCTTTTAACAGGAATTAGGCCCACAGCAAACCGTTTTTTAAACTACTATAGCCGGATCAAAAAAGACATGCCAGACGTAGTTAATATGGCTCAATACTTTAAAGACCGTGGGTATTCTACGGTTAGCAACAACAAAATCACCCACATTAAAAATGATATTGATGCTTGGGATGACGAATGGTATCCTCAAGCAAAAACCTGGCGTAATTATCTTTCAGAAGAAAATTTACTTCTTGAAGCATCCAATAAAGCGGGCTATGCTTATGAAAATATAGACGTCCCAGACGCGGCTTATATTGATGGACAAACAGCGCTTAAATCTGTAGAGGATTTAAAACAGTTTAAAGCGGATGGGAAACCATTTTTTCTAGCAGTTGGGTTTGTAAAACCACACCTTCCCTTTAATGCCCCAAAAAAGTATTGGGATTTGTACGACCCAAATTCTATAACACTTCCAGAAAATTCTCCCTTTCCAGAATCCGCCCCACAAAGGGCAAATCATAAATGGGGGGAACTCCGATCTTATATAGACATCCCCAAATCAGGTCCCGTATCTGATGCCATAGCCAAAAAATTAATACATGGGTATTATGCCAGCGTGAGTTATGTTGATGCCCAGATAGGAGTTTTAATAAATGGGTTAACAGAATTAGGATTGCGGGAAAACACCGTCATTGTTTTGGTAGGAGATCACGGTTGGAGCTTGTCCGATCATGGTCTGTGGGCAAAACACAGCAACTTTGAAGTGGCCCTTCAAGTTCCATTAATTATAAGTGATTCTGGACTACCGAAAGCAGCTCGTACGAATTCTATTGCCGAGTTGGTAGATATTTATCCAACCCTATGTGAACTTACAGCGGGAGAATCGCCTACTCATTTACAAGGTAGTTCTTTAGTTTCAGCTCTCAAATCGCCTGATAAGCTATTTAAAAATAAGGCATTAGCTCGCTGGCAAAAAGGAGAAACACTCATCGTTGATCAGATGTTTTATACCGAGTGGCAGCGAAAGGGTAAAGTTGTTTCCAAAATGCTATACAACCACGAAACGGATCCTAACGAAACTATTAACTTGGCAAATGACCCTGCCTATTTATCCATTGTAAAAGCATTAAGTCAACAATTAAAACAATTTAAAACGACATTTAATTAATTTAAATTATGACCATAACCAAACAACTTATTTTCGGCTTATCTATATTAGGTATTACAGCATTAGCTTGTAAAACCTCTAAGTCAGCTGTTACAGATAAAACGACACCAAAGCGTCCAAATATTGTTTTTATTATGGCAGATGATCATGCCGTTAGTGCGATTAGTGCTTATCAGGACTGGTTAGCAGAAATTGCCCCGACTCCAAATATTGATCGCATTGCCAACGAAGGGATGTTAATGACCACAACGTTTAATACCAATTCTATATGTGGACCAAGCCGTGCAGCGATTTTAACAGGTAAATACAGTCATATAAGTGGGTTTTTTAAAAATGAAAAAGGAGGTGATTTTGATGGGAGTCAAATGACATTTCCGAAATTATTTCAAAAATCTGGCTACCAGACGGCCGTTATTGGAAAATGGCATTTAGGGACCAGTCCTACAGGTTTTGATTATTCTAAAGTAATGATAAACTGGGGAGGACAAGGCACTTATTTCAACCCCGTATTTTTGGAAAATGGCAGAGATACGATTGTAGAAAAAAAACGACATTCAACCGCTCAAGTTGCACATGACGCCATGAAATGGCTAGGTGAGGGCCGTGATAAAGACAAACCGTTTATGTTGATGTATCAATTTAAAGCACCCCATCGACCTTGGCAACCCGCAGAAGAATTCAAGGATTTATTCACGGATGGAGACCTTCCGCATCCTGCCAACTTTAATGACGACTACAAAGGGCGTAAAGCTGCGAGTGAGCAATGGATGGAAATAGAAAACCATATGAATCGAAGAGATTTAAAAGTGGCCCCACCAGAAGGGCTTTCAAAAAAAGAACTTAATTCGTATTATTCATTTGGCAACAAGGGAGACTTTTGGACCCCTAACGATACCCTTCAAGGAGCTGATTTAAAAAACTGGAAGTACCAAGCATATATCAAGGATTATTTACGTTGTGTTGCAGGCGTTGATAAAGCGGTAGGGCAGATGTTAGATTATCTTAAAGCAAATAACTTGCTTGATAATACTATCATTGTATACACGTCTGATCAAGGGTTTTACTTGGGTGAGCATGGCTGGTTTGACAAGCGCTGGATGTATGAAGAATCATTTAAAATGCCGTTTATGATTCGCTATCCTGAACTCATAAAGCCAGAGTCTGTGAATTCAGATTTATTACTAAATATTGATTTCGCACCCACTTTACTTGACTTAGCTGGTATTGATGTTCCTGAAGAAATGCAGGGAACAAGCTTCAAACCCTTATTGGAAGCTAATAAGAAAGCAGCGACTAGAGATGCGGTTTATTATCATTATTATGAATTTCCAAAATGGCATAATGTTCAACCACATTATGGGGTGAGAACGGATCGTTATAAGTTGATTCATTACTATTATAACATGGACGAATGGGAGCTGTTTGATTTGAAAAAAGATCCAAATGAAATGGAGAACCTATACGGCACTTCAGGTACTAAAAAATTGATTCAAAAATTAAAAAATAAAATCAAGGAATTACAAGTTGAGTACAAAGACGATATGTCTCTAGAAGAAATGCGTGCGATGACTGATATTGTAATTGAACGGGTCTATAATGAAGAGAATATTAATAAGCGATAATTTTCTAGTTTCACTAGGATGTTTGAATACAAAATCAACAATTACTAACCAATACATTAAATACTAATCACTACAACTATGAAAAAATCATTCATTATTTTAACATTACTACTTACGTTTTCTTTTGTGAATGCACAAGACAACAAATTTGCTGCAAAAAGGGCGTCTAACGCTATAGCATTCATTTCGTCAGAAATGGATTTAACAGATGAGCAAGCTCAGTTTATAGAGAAAACCTTATACACCAAGTATGCTGATAACGGTCTTAAGATTAAAGGAAAAGATCTTACTGATGAGCAGAAGAAAGAAGTTTATAGGTCCGCTGCAGCTGCAACCAGAAAACTTCTTCGTCAAGAGTTTTCAAATAAAGAAGTTATGTCCATTAATAAATTAGAACGTCAAAGTTTTAAAAAGTAACTAAATATTTAAATTAATAAAGAGGCTGATATTTATTTCAGCCTCTTTATTATAAAACTGATTTAGAGATGTTATTACTCAAAAAATGAGTTTTATCCTATAAGTTTTCCATTCCCCTTAATTTTGTAGTAAGGATTTCAAACTGTATTTTTTTTTAATTTTTTGTTATAGAAGTGATAGCTTTTTTATTCACGCTTTCAGAGATGTCTTTATTCATAAATCATATTTGGAATAAAAATAGTTTAATTAAGAACGGTTATATATAATTTGTTAAGTATAATTAATTTAAATCGTTATACTGTTCAACGATCAAGTATTATTTTGATACAAATCAACATTAACTAATACACCTCTTGTGTTCTGATTAAATTAGTCAGTATGCTGCAAATTTCACATGCATTGTTTTCTAGTAAATAAAGTTAATTAGGAAATGTAATTAGCTTTATTAAATATCCATTTACCCTTTTATATAATACATAAATCCCTCATTTATCAACAAAATAGGCATAATATTGTTTATATTATGACAACAATAATCAAACTAACTAAATTCACAAACAATGAAAATCATTTTTCGATTAATTATTTTTTCGATTTTAACTCCTTTAGTTGCTTTTGCGCAATCAAAGACAATTACTGGTACTATTAACGATGAGTTAGGTCTACCGCTTCCTGGAGTTACGATTCAAGTGAAAGACTCAAACAATCTTGGAGCCGTCACAAATTTTGACGGTATTTTTAAAATTTCAATTCCATCAGATGGATCACAAATCATATTGCTTTCTTATGTAGGGTATATAACTGAGGAAATCGATGTTTCTGAAAACACAACTATTTCACTAAATTTACAAGTTGATACTGATCAACTGGACGAAGTGGTGGTTATTGGCTATGGAACCGTCCTTAAAAAAGATGTTACCGGCTCCATAAGCTCGGTCAATGTTACTGAAAATATTGCCAATCAAACTACTGGAATCGATCAATTACTGCAAGGTCGAGCAGCAGGGGTTCAGGTTTCTCAAAATGCGAGTGCTCTTGGTTCAGGAGTAAGTGTACGCATTAGAGGCTCCAATAGCTTAAGAGGGAATAACGAACCGCTTTATGTAATTGATGGTATTATTATAGCTTCAGCTGGTGAAGATGTATCTCATACTGGCGGAATTGGCAATGATGGACAAGAAGTACAAAATGGTCTTACGGGTATCAATCCTAGAGATATTGAAAGTATTAAAGTTTTAAAAGATGCCTCAGCTACTGCTATTTATGGTTCAAGAGGGGCTAATGGAGTAGTTTTAATTACCACAAAAAAAGGAGAGAAAGGCAATGTGAAAATTAATGTATTTCAGACTACAACTATAAGAAATATTAGAAAAAAATATGACATGTTAGATGGTTTAGGATATGCCCAATACCGAAATGAAGCATGGCCAATTAACAATCCAAATTCAACAAGTAACCCAGAAATAGAAGATAGAATTCCGTATTCATTTGACGGAAATAAAATTTATTCAATCGGCTATACTACAACAGGGGCTAATACTAATAACAATCCTTTGTTAACAGGCAATGTTACAGTTGGTGATATACCACTAAAAACCTTTGATTGGCAAGATATTGTTTATGAGCAATCTATAAGTAATAGACTTGGATTCTCAGCTTCTGGTGGTGGTGATAAGGGTAATTATTATATTTCTGGTGGAATTGCAGATGAAAAAGGAATTGTAGCTAATTCTGGAGTTAAGACAGGAGATTTAAGAATTAATTTGAACCAGAATCTCAACAAAAATTTAAAATTACAAGCCCGTTTTGCAGCCTATTTTACCGAAACAAATTTTTCAAATTCAGGCGATTTAATCGGAACCTCCAACCAAAGTTTTGTTAGAAGTGCTATTGCTTTTAGACCGATCTTTGCCTCTGATGATGAAGATTTTATTGACGATTTAGAATCATCAAATCCTTATTCATGGATTAACGACTTTACTGACATTTCAAAAGAAAAACGTTTTATTGGTTCCGTAGCGTTAAATTATAAGTTGCCAATAAAAGGTTTAAGTTATAAATTTAGTAGCGGTGGAAACGTTAGGATTAAAGATCGTAGACGTTTTTTTGGTTTATCAACCTTTGCCGGCAGAAATGCTAATGGCGCCTTGCAGATCTCTGGATTAGACTCTAAAACATTTCAAGTAAATAACCTTCTGAGGTTCAACCGTAGTTTTAATAGAAAACATAGAATTAATGCTACATTTGGTGTTACTTATGACGTTAGAGATAATCAAAATAGTGTTTACTCCGTACAGGATTTTATTTCATTAAACTTGACAACAGACCAACCTTATTTGGGATCTGTTATCTCTACCCCTCTAACGTATTTATATGCTAAACAACAAGTTTTTTCTATCTTAGGACGTCTTAATTATTCTTTAAAAAATCGCTATATACTTACCGCCTCTTTTAGAAAGGATGGGGTTTCTAAATTCTCAACAAGCAATCGCTACAGTTTATTCCCTTCTTTTGCCTTGGCATGGAATGTAAGTAATGAATCGTTCCTTCAAAATTCAGATTTTATTAATAATCTGAAATTGAGAGCAGGATGGGGACAAATTGGTAACCATGGAATACGCCCCTATGGAACGATATCTAATTATGGTATTAGTTCTGGCGTGCAATATGGAACACCAAACAATGGACTTAGTATTCCAATTATATTGAATAATTTAGCCAATCCTGATTTGACTTGGGAGACTACTGAGCAATTAAATTTTGGTTTAGATTTTTCATTTTTAAATAAAAAAATATCTGGAACAATTGATATTTATGACAAGACTACAGAAGATCTCCTTCAAAATATTCCAATTCCAACATCAACAGGATATGGAAATATGTTAATAAATAAAGGCGATATTTCAAATAAAGGGTTAGAGCTTGGATTAAATCTTGATTTAATTTCAACGGATGACATTGAGTTGTCAATTGGAGGAAATATTGCATTTAACAAAACTAAAATTTTATCTCTTGGTATTCCTTTAGATGATTTTTATATTGATGGAGATGGCCAACAACGTTCTTTCTTTTATGGTAATACCATAAGTAGAGGTCAATATTTCCGAACACCCGCTAACGTATTTGTTCAAGGCGAAGAATCCAGTTTATTCTATGGATTTGAAACCAATGGAATTTACCAAACAGAAGATACTGACTTATTAAGTGGAGCAGTTCCTGGGGATGTTCGAATTGTGGATCAAAATGGAGACACTAAAATTGATGAGCTTGACAGAACATTCATCGGAAATCCAAATCCAGATTTTATATATGGAGTAAATTTGAATTTTAGATACAAAAGATTAAACATGAGTATGTTATTTAATGGTGTCCAAGGAAATGATATTGCCAATGGAAACCTTTTAACTATTGGGGATCCAACTGGTAATCAAGCAAATATTACAGCAGATGCTTATTACAATGCATGGCGTCCAGATGCACAGTCTAATACACATCCTAGAATTGGCTACGATACAATTGGAGATATTGCTATTACAGATAGGATTATTGAAGACGGAAGTTTCCTTAGGCTCAATAATCTAACAATTGGCTATGATATCCCTACTGATAAGATAAATCTTTTTGAACGCTTTAATATATTTATAACAGCTCAAAATTTATTTACTTGGACCAACTACAGTGGATACAATCCGGAGATTTCAAGTTTTTCCTACGATGGACTAAGAAATGGTGTCGATTGGAATGGCTCACCTGATGCTAAAACTTTCTCACTTGGTGTAAATGTTAACTTTTAAAATTTATTAAAAATGAAAAATTTAAAAATATTATTATTACTTACTCTTGCTATTTTATCGTCTTGTGACTTGGATGAAGATCCTCCGTATTTAGACGAAACTGCTTACAACAATATAGGATCCATATTTGGAACCTTAGACGGCGTTTATGCGGCATTAACTACTTATGATTCTCAAGAAAGACGGATCTTTGTATTAAATGGGTTTTCCGGTTTTTTCAATACAAGAAAACAAAGCCAAGAATCACCCATTGATAATGTAAATAACGCTAATTTATTTTCCTTGAAACCCCTTGCTAATGACGGGGATGCAACTGCTATGTGGAGTGGGTATTATAGAGCTATTGCAAGGGCCAATACGCTAATAGCAAATGTGAAAAATTATGATCCAGATGGAGTCACAGCTCAAGATCTTATTTTTAAAGATGTAGTTGGTCAAGCATATTTTGTAAGAGCATGGTCTTATTTTTCTTTGGTTCGATTATTTGGGGATGTTCCACTTCTAGTTGATTTGCCATCATATGATACCGTAATGAATGAATTAATCCCTGCCAAGGGTATATATTCACAAATTATTGCAGATGCATCTAAGGCAGTTACCATGATGAATACAACTTCTGCTAATGACAATCCAGATTACTACTATCCAAAGGGTTATGCTGCTAACATGCTTCTAGCTAAAGTATATATGACAATGGCTACTAATTCTGATATTGTTCCTGATGATATCCTAGGTTCAAATTTCTGGCAAATGGCATTTGATGAGGCTATTCAAGTTTATGGTGAGTACTCTTTGTTAGCAGACTATGCGTCATTGTTTACTTTAGCAGGAGAAAATAGTTCAGAGTCTATTTTTGAATTACAGATTAGTCAAATCGCTACGAACTCTCAGATGGGAAGGAATTATACGCCTAATTCCTATAAACCAGGCCTATGTTTTGGCTGGCTCACAGTCAATGCGGATATTTATGATGATCACGAGGCTACTTATCCTGGAGATTCAAGGCTTGAGGGCGCTACCTATATGAGTGAATACCCAAATAACGGAAACAATCCACAGAACGTTGGAAACATGATAAGAGTATATCCTTCAAGATCTAGAGGGAACTTTAGAAATTCTCATCCATTCTTTTTTAAATATGCCAATAAAGACATAACAAATAGTAACCAATATGATGATAAAAACATTATTGTTTATAGATATGCAGACCTTTTATTGATGTTAGCTGAAATTTCTAATGAACTAGGAGATTCAGCGAATGCATTAAATTATGTAACTGAGGTTTTAGACCGTTCTGGGTTAGCTAATACGGATTATGCTAATGCTGATCAATTAACTTTTCGAGATAAAATAATGAAGGAGTATAGATATGAGTTACTTGGAGAAGGAGAAGATGCACATAACAACAGACGTAGAGGATATAATTATTTTTTGAATAATATTATCACCCCTCACAATACTAACCCGAACTTAAACTTCACTAATTTAGATTTAATACTTAGCGAAGATCCAACTCAGGTGATGTTTTTGCCTATTCCAGTAAGAGAGCTTAACACCAACGAATTAATAGACTAGTGGTTTAAATGGGGGTTACTGAATTTCAAAAGACCAAAGCTATATTGCTTTGGTCTTTTGTGTTATTAGTTAGATGTTTTACACCAATAATTTCACATATTGACACATATGTTTTAAAACTTTAAAAACAATATAACTAACTTCGTTAAGGTTGTTAATTCACCGCTCTAATTAGAATAACGTTTCAATGTTTAGTATCAAAACATCTTTTATCGTTTAAAGCTTTTATCACACTATTAAAAACAAACTATGAAATCAACTATTTTTTCATTTTTCGTCATCCTTTCTTGTGCTAAGTCAATTAGTGTGACCGCTCAAGAAGCTACTAAAAAACCACTCAATGTTGTTTGGATCAGTTGTGAAGATGTAGGGCCTATTATGGGCGCTTACGGAGTGGATCAGATTAAGACACCAAATATTGACAAACTAGCAGCTGAAGGCGTCAGATACTCCAATGCATATTCTACAGTAGGAGTGTGTGCGCCCAGTCGTTTTTCCATTATTACAAGCATGTATCCAGCGCGTTTAGGGGCGCATAATATGCGTACGGGTGACTTGAATAATTACAAAACTCCAGAAAATTTAGTCTTAAAAATAACAACCAATAGAGTTGATAAAGCAGGACACCCCATCCCTGAGTATGAAGTGGTGACCCCTGAAAATGTGAAACCTTTTACTCAGTATCTAAGAGCCGAAGGGTATTATTGTATAAATGATAATAAATGTGATTATCAGTTTAATGCGCCTTTCACCGCTTGGGATCATACGTTAGGATCCAATTTATTTGATAAAATACCAGATAACCAGCCGTTCTTTTATGTGAAAAATTCATATACTACACATGAGTCAAGAATCTGGGTGCGAAAAGATAAACCACTTACGGTGTTTCCAAATGAGGTTATAGTTCCTAATTACTATCCTGATATTCCTGAAGTTAGAAATGACTTAGCCATTAAATATTCCAATATTGAAGCACTTGATAAAGAAGTTGGTCAATTATTAAAAGATTTAGAAGCTAAAAATTTACTTCAGAATACAATTGTCTTTTTCTGGAGTGATCATGGGGGAAATCTTTTGAGACAAAAGCGTGCTGTAGGAAACAGTGGGCTTCATGTTCCTTTGATCATTAGATACCCTAATAAGTATAAAGCGGGTGACGTTGAGGATGCCTTAGTTTCATTGATGGATTTAGGGCCTACTGTCGTCACTATTAGATATTAAGCCCCCTAAGCATACCGACGGTCAGGCATTTGCGGGTCGATATAAAAAAGAACCCAGAGATTACATTTTTGGTTCTGCCGATAGATTTGATGAATCTATAGATATGCAACGTTCAGTTTTAGATGGCCGATTTGTTTATATTAAAAATTTCATGACAGAACTACCTCTAATTTTTAGAAATAAATACAGAGAGAAAGTACCCATGAACAAGAAACTAATAGATATGGATATGAACGGGGAATTGAGTGGGGCTGCAGCTTATATTTTTATGAAAACAAAACCTGTAGAGGAGCTTTATGATTTACAAACAGACCCCTATGAAGTTCATAATTTAGCCCTTAATCCTGCGTATGAATCGAAACTTCTGGAATTAAGAACGGCCCTTTCCAAATGGCAAGCAGACATCGATGACCAAGGGTTTAGACCAGAAAGTGAAATTATTAAAGGGTTTTGGCCAGAAATGATTCAGCCAGTTACATCAGATGTAATAATCGAGATTAATTCGGATGGTGTTGTTCAAATGTCTTGCGACACTAAAGGCGCTTCTATTGGCTATCAAACAGAAGCTATGATAGGCGAGGACCGTTGGTTGTTATACACAGAGCCAATTAAAATTACATCTACTCAAAAGCTAATGGCTAGAGCCATTCGAATTGGGTACAAAGCATCAAATATGACATCTAACTAAATTTTTATTATGAATTCAATTCCCAAACTAGTTTTATATACCCAAATCTAGTGACAGATAGCGTGTTTGTTTCAGGGATGCATTCCGAAACAACGATTATGATCATTGACTTGTTAGCTAAAAAGTTTGATTTAACGAAAACAATTGAATTGCAATCAAATGGCGTTTCAGTTGACGTTAGCAGCCTAAGAACAGGCTTTTATTTAATTAAAGTCCACAATAATAACAGTCCAAAAACAGTTAAGTTATTCCAAAAATAACCTTCTGTTTTAATGAACTTAAAGTTCATATAATGATAAACAAAATAGGCAGATTTACAATCAAAGCATTCATTGCAGTATATGGTGTGGAATAATTTAAGTCTACCACCAGAAACTAAATTTTATCAAAAAAATAGAGATGAATTTGAAGGGTTGTTTGAAGTTCCGATTGAGACCCAATTTAAGTATTCAAATTCCATTTAATAATTAATACTATTTATGAAATATCTTCTTGTTCCACCATTTTATTTCGCTGAGAGATCTGTTTTTAAACTAACGCATAGTGCGTTTCTGAAGAATTAAACGAAACGAGCTACTTATTGTAAACCTCGAATATAGAGTGCGTGTAATCATGATGTTTTTTGGGAATTGAAGGAGTATTATTAATCAGATAGTTAATGACCAATTTTTTAAACAAATTGACCTAAAATAGAACTATTAACCTACAAAAAAAAATGAAATTTGATTCCTTATCATAAAATAAATGAAAGTAAATAATAAGTCAGTTGTAGTTTTAATTCTTTTTTCAATAGTTAGTTTTTGGTTAAATGCTCAAAAACAAAAAGAGAATACCAATACAACCCCCCCTAATTTTTTATTTGTTTTAGTCGATGATCAGCCTTTTGATGCTGTTGGGTTTTCTGGTCGTTATCCGTTTTTAAAAACACCAAATATTGATCGTTTGAAGAATGAAGGTGCTCATGTCGAAAACTTCTTTGTTACGCAATCTATTTGTTCTCCTTCTCGTGCTAGTTTCTTAACAGGCACCTATCCTCATATTCATGGTGTCAATCAAAACAACCGACATGTAGATCCCAAATGGGATGAATTTGCTCCTTACTCAAGTCATTTACAAGCATCGGGATATCAAACAGCACATGTTGGAAAAATTCATATGGCGCATTTAAAGGGCAAGGCGCATGTAAGGCCTGGTTTTGATTATTGGTTTAGTTTTATTGGTCAAGGGAAGTATTTTGATCCTAAAGTCAATGAAAATGGAAATGAATACCATGAAAATGGTTATATGACCGATATTTTAACTGAAAAAGCCGTGTCGTGGCTCAAAGAAAAACGAGATCCAAACAAACCATTTAGTTTAAATCTTTGGCATAAAGCTGTTCATCAACCGCATACACCGGCACCAAGACACACCAACTTATACGAAAATGAGGATTTACCCACGCCTCCTTATGATACCCACAAAGAAACGTTCAAGGGTAAGCCTGAATGGCAACGAAAAAAAACATTTGGATTTAACTGGAAAAAAAATTTTCCAATCCCTTCAGAGTTGCCAGAAATGGAGTGGCCTATCAACTATAATAAGAGCATGGACCTTTTACGTTGTTTAGCTGCTATTGATGAGTCTCTAGGGACGGTTTTAGCCACTTTGGAAGAACTTGGGGAATTAGATAACACGGTTGTTATTTACAGCAGTGACAACGGATATTTTATGGGAGAGCACACTTTTTTAGACAAACGATTGGCTTACGAAAACTCTATGCGTGTCCCAATGCTTATTCGGTATCCAAAGCTAATTAAGAAAAACTCTAAAGTCAAAGAGCAATGCTTAAATATTGATTTAGCCCCTACAATTCTGAGCCTTGCAGGGGTCACAGTACCAAACTATATGCAAGGAGAGTCGATGGTTAACCTATTAAATGGCAAAAAAGATAAGAACTGGCGAAACGCCATTTTATTTGAGTATTACTTGGACACCTACTGGCCTTATGCCGGACCAACTCAAATTGCAGTTAGAACTGATAGATATAAATTAGTAGACTCTTTTTTAGACAATGATATCGACGAGTTATATGACCTTAAAAACGATCCAGGTGAAATGGACAACTTAATCAATGTCGCTAAATATGATATGATTGAAGTAAACCTAAGAGACCAAGCAGTTCTATTAAAAAAACAATATAAGTACAATCCAGACAGAGATTGGTGGCTAAGAGAGGTCATGAAGTCTAAGCGAAATAAAAAAAACCATTAACAGCAAAGACATTACTCATTTAGAAAATCGTATTTTAGTGTATTAAACCGGTGTAATGAAAAATCAAATTTCTAAAACAATTCTTTTTGTTTTAATTTTTTCTTCTTCTCTAACTCATGGGCAGCAAATTAAGCATCTTGGTGTTTATGATGGTATTAGTAGTGGTGCTGTACGTGCTTTTCAAAAAGACAGTTTGGGGTACATGTGGATTGGAACGTCACAAGGCCTAAATAGATATTCTGGATATGAATTTAAAACGTACGATGCGTATGTTTCTGACGGAGTTGAAGATATTATTAATATTGCAGGTAATATTTTCGTTTTAGGCTCTAAAGGACAACTGTTACAATACCAATACAAACAGGATAATTTTAAATCCATATTAAGTTTCAAAGATCTCAATTTTCTATCTATTGAACTTCTCAATGATCATACCTTAGTAATCGGACTTGATTCTGGCCTGTTGATTCATGATTTAGAATCCAATAAAACCAGTAAATTACAACATCCTAAAACCCGTTTTAACAGGAAGATTCATCTAAGAGATAGCAAGGTTTATGTGGCCTCAACTAATGGGATTAATGTGTATAGTTATTTAGAGACTACCAATCAACTTGTACATGAGCGTACACTTTTAGAGGCCATTGAAACGCTTGATTTTGATTTTGATATTCAAAATAGAATTTGGGTTGGAACCTATCAAAAGGGACTTTTCGTAATTGATACACAAAACACTTTAAGAGTAGATTTATATAGTAGCCAAGTGGATGCGTATAGTGTAAGGTCAGTTGCGTTTGACAGAGAGAATAAAGGCTTAATTTCAGTTGAAGGGGTAGGGTTGTTGGTTATAGATCAAGATTTAAATATTGTTAAAACTTTAAAACATGATCCCAATAAACTGAACTCTTTAAGCCAAAATAGTATTTATGAGATTTTTGTAGACGATGAAAATGTTTACTGGCTAGGTCTTAGAGAAATTGGTATTGATTTGGTCTATCCAAAAAACAATGCATTTAATAATATTTTTTATGTGCCTTACAAGTTAAATAGCATACTTAATAATAACATTCGTTCTATATATTATGATGAAAGTTATAACGTTTGGTTTGGAACAGAAAACGGAATTAGTAAACTTTCTCCGAACGGAACATGGACTAATTATAATAATAACCCGAGCCTTTCAAATAAGGCAGTATTAACTATAAATAAGCACAATAACCACCTTGTTTTAGGAGTGTATGGTAGTGGATTAATTAAGTTCAATCCAGAAACAGGAAAAACAAAGGAATTTCCTTTATTCAAAGATGAAAATAAATCTAAATTAATTTTCGCCACTTATATCGACCAAAATGAGGTCTGGGTCGGAGGTATTGATGGTCCTGTAAAACACTATCAAAACAGTGTTTTAGTCAACAGTTATAAGACGGGTAATGCGCGGTCTATTACCTCTAATAACGGAGATCTTATGTTTGTAGGCTCTGCCAATGGCTTGTTTGAAATTAATAAGCGTACCAAAGAGATAAAACGGATTAAAAATGAAGCTTTCAAAAATATTCAACAGATTTATTCTTTGTATTTTGATGAAAGTAATAATTGCATTTGGATTGGAAACACGCAAGGGCTTTTAAGCTTCAATCTCACATCCAAAGAAATCAAGCATTTAAATAAAGAATTAAATATTGAGTCGGGTACTATTTTTTCTATTCAACAAGATACTGAGGAAAATTTATGGTTAGGAAGTTATTCGGGTCTATGGAAGCTTAATCCAAAACAAGGCATTATCAGGAAGTTCGATACGGCTGACGGTTTAACTATTAAATCGTTTGGTTTTGGTGCCTCTACACAATCTAGCAATGGCCGTTTGGCTTTCGGTGGGCCCCAAGGAGCTGCGCTATTCAGCCCTAAAGATTTAGTAAGTGAAAAGGAAGACTTAAATATTTATGTTTCACAATTCAAAATTAATGGGGTTGTTCCAGACTCTACAGTCTTGCAAGAAAATATAAATTTTCTCAAAAAAATTAAACTTAATTACAATCAAAATTCATTAAGTTTTAATGTTGAGACTCCAAAACTTCACGGGTCAAATAAACAAGTATTCAGTTGGGAATTAAAGGGCTATGATGACCAACCAACCCTATCAAAAAATAGTAGACAAGCAATTTACTCAAAAGTACCTCCTGGCGCCTATTCTTTAGAAACTAAAGTTACTAATGTAGATGGAGAGTTATCTTCACAATCCTATAAAATTGATATCATTATTAAACAACCTTTTTGGTTAAGTTTTGAGGCCTTTTTATGCTATTTGCTTTTGGGATTTGTAATGTTCTATTTATTTGTTCTCCTAAAACGTTCAAGATCTGATCAAAAGTTTAATGATAACAAAATAAAATTTTTTACTGAAGTTGCACATGACATAAGAGTCCCTGTGACGTTGATTCAGCTCCTAGTTTCTCAGCTTACAGACAAAAAAAAGCTTCAAAATAGTGTTGAATTAATAAAACGAAATACACAAAATTTAAATGAATATGTAACACAGCTTTTAGATTTTCAAAAGGCAGAACGAGGCATGCTAGATTTGTCAATTGAAAAAGTGGATTTAAAGAAAATAATACACAGGACAGTCGCTGAATTTGAACCACTACTCATTGAGAAATCCATAGATATTTCAATGTCTATTCCAAAAGTTTATTTGTGGTTTGACGAAACTAAAGTGTCACGGATTTTTTATAATTTAATTTCAAATGCTATAAAATATAGCGAGGATGGTGGGCAAATTGAAATCAAGGTTCTAGCAAATAACAAAAATGTCCAAATTGATTTTATAGACAATGGAATAGGCATCCCTGAAGATGAACAAAAACTATTGTTTTCCAGGTTTACTAGAGGAACTAATATTAATAATAAAGGGATTTCGGGCTCTGGAATTGGTTTAATGATTTCCAAAAAGATCATTGAATTGCACGGGGGGTCAATTGAGTTTACAAGTAAACTGAATATAGGATCTACTTTTTCTTTAACGCTCAAAAAAGGAAGTGAACATTATAAAGAAAAGGATTTATTTGTTAAACAGTCAGAAGTTTTAGATTCAGAGTCTATTGAAGAAGGCATTACTAGCAATAAAACCTTGTTACTAGTAGAGGATAATGAGGATTTAAGAGTCACTATTAAATTTGAGTTGGAAAAGAAATATACTGTGATTGACGCCCCAAACGGTAGAGAAGCACTAGTAATAGCGCTTTCAAAAAATCCTGATTTAATTATAACGGATGTAATGATGCCAATTATGGGGGGGAAAGAGCTTTGTAATAGTATTAAAACTAACTTTCAAACAAGCCATATCCCTTTAATTATGATCACTTCCTTAAATGATGTTGATGACAAAATTGAAGGTCTTGAAATTGGGGCTGATGCGTATTTAGAAAAACCTTTTAATATGAAAATATTAAACGCAATGATTGCCAATCTTTTGTATTCAAGACAAACAATTTCTCAGATCTCTAATTCAAGCACAGACCTTAAAGAACATGTCAAATCCCATGACGAAAACTTCTTATCTGATGTGGTTGAGATTATTAAAAAGAATATTACCAATAGTGAATTTTCGATTGATTTAATCTCTGAAAAAACAGGTCTTAGTCGATCCAAGTTATTTAGAAAGTTAAAAGGCTTGACAAATATGTCACCTGTAGATTTAGTGATTAAAATCAAGTTAAATCATGCTTCAGAGCTACTGAAAAACAATAAAAGGATGCGCATTAGTGAAGTTGCTTACGCATCTGGTTTTAATGACCCTAAGTATTTTAGTACCTTATTTAAGAAATTCTATGGTAAAACCCCTAAAGTTTACAGTGAAGAGTCTTGAAGTATTATCTTGTCAAATAATTAACTGTTTTGGACAAAAAATTAACTCAACCCTAAATTTCTGTCATTATATTGTACAATAATTTATTAACATCATCACATGAATTTAAAATCACTACTTATTCTGATTTTTCTTCCGTCCCTTATGTTGGCACAAGAAATCACACTTAACGCTAATGTTGTCTATATTTATTGATGACACTTACTCATTTTCTTTAGCATCTCTCACTACACAAATTTCGTATTTATTAACTGATTATTTAAAAAATTAAATGAAAATTAACCATCCCTTATCGTTCTTAACTTTAATAATTCTATCTGTACTTTATGGGTGTAAATTATCCCCTACAAAATCGAATAAAAAGTCGCCTAATTTCATCATTATTTTAGTGGATGATCAAGGATGGAATGGTACCTCAGTTCAAATGATGGACGATGAAATTCAATCTAAAAGTGATTACCACCAAACCCCTAATATTGAGGCCCTAGCAAATCGAGGTATGCGTTTTTCTTCCGCCTATGCAAGTGCACCTGTTTGTTCTCCATCGCGTTACAGCATTCAGTTTGGCCAAACGCCAGCCCGGCTTAAAATGATTAGAGTAGGCATGAACACAAATCATATTAATCATCAAGCAGCGCTTACAATTCCGAAGTTGTTAAAATCAATGGATCCTAATTATACAGCAGCTCATTTTGGTAAATGGGGAATTGACGTTGACCCTTCAGTCCTTGGATATGACTACAGTGATGGGATTACAGGCAATAAAGAGGGTGGATTTAATTACAAATCATCTAAAAAGATACAATGGGGTAATACCATTACAGAAGATCCAAAGAAAATATTTAGTACCACTCAAAGTGCCATTGATTTTGTTGAATCTCAAGCAAAATCTCAAACGCCTTTTTTCTTACAAGTGTCTCATTATGCAGTTCATTCAGATATTATGATGCGTGAAGAAACACTTGAAAAATATAAAGATAAAGAAAAAGGGGTCTACCAAAAACACCCTGGATTTGCCGCTATGACAGAAGACTTGGATTCTGGCGTTGGGTTGTTATTAGACCGTGTAAAAGAATTAGGTCTAGAAAGTAATACCTATATTATTTATACTTCAGACAATGGGGCTGTGCCTGTAATGCCTCCCAAACGATTTTACAAACAGGGTTCAAACTTTCCGCTTAGCAGAGGGAAGTGGGATGCTATGGAAGGGGGTATCCGCGTTCCTTTTATAGTTGCTGGGCCAGAGATTACGGCAGGAGCAGAGTCCACAGCCCCTATCACATTTTCAGATTTACTCCCAACTATAGTTGATTTATCAGGAATTAAAAACATCAATAAGAATGATTTAGATGGTGGGAGTTTTAAATCAATACTAGTTAATGATGGTGAGGGTGTTGTAAAACGTTTTTCTGAAGGTCTTGTGTTTCACGTGCCGTACGAAAATGGAATCGCTCTCAAAAGAGCCCATTCTGCGATTATAATTGAGGATTTTAAATTAATAAAATTTTATGACACAAATGAGCTTTTATTATTTAACATAAATCAAGATTTAGAAGAAAAAAAGAATTTAGCCGCCATGTTTCCTGAAAAGCTAAAGACTTTAGAAGCTGCTTTAGACTCTTATTTACATAAGGTCAAAGCACCTAAATGGCAACCAGGCATAAACTGGAAAAATAAACCCATTGAAAAATTTAATTCTTACCACTAGTTATTTTGTCATATAAATAATTTATAATTCTGTTAAAAATCATCCTATTTATTAGCTTGGTTAATTAGTTTAGTTATCTGAACAATTCTTAAACCTCTAGCTTTTAGTCTTTCTCTAGTTTTGTAACTAAAAATATACGATTATGAAAAAAATTAGTTTGCTCCTATTTTTAATGGTTTTAGCCACAAATGTTTATTCTCAAAACACTGGTGAAAAACGCGCTATTAAAATAACAAATGAGATGTCTGAAGTTCTTTCTTTGGACGATGATGAAAAAGCAAAAGTCTACGAAATTCAACTAAAACGTTTTCATGAAGTTGCGATAATTCGAAGCACTTATGCAGAAGATCCAGAAACCAAAAAGGCTGAATTAAAAAAGGTATATAATAGACTCTCTGGGAAATTAAAAAGTACTCTTGGAAAAGACAAAATGAAAGACTGGAGGACGTATAAAAAAAAGTAGAAACAATTAATATTAACTAAAAACAATAATTATGATTAAAAAAATTACTTTATTATTTTTCGCATTGACTACAAGTGTTATTACTGCCCAATCAATATCTATTGGCGATTCAAGTTTATTTTCAACAACAACCAATGGAACTTGGACACACGTATTTACAGCTGTTACGACAGCTGATGGTGTTGCAACGAGTGGACTTGCTCAAACAGTAGTAATTAATATTACAAGTTTACCTGACGAATCAACATATCGAATATATAAAACTACTTCAACTGGTGTAGCGGACTTTAATCAGCAAGGGGATTTAGTAATGGGGGAAAATACAATTACTGTTGATGCAGTTGAATACAATCGTGCAGTTAAATTTCAGTTTTCAGGTGGAGGATTGATTGAGTTTGATTCTTTTTCACTTAACGGTGGAGTTCTGTATCCTGTTGATGATTCTCAAGAATGTGAACCCGGTGACATTATTATTGGAACCTCAAATTTATTTATTTCACAAGAAGTTGATGCTTGGCCTTTTTATTTAGTAGCTGCTTCAGTTGATGACACTAATATGAACACTGCTCACTCATTTGAAATGAATATTACTTGTTTGCCAGCAGTGGGTGCTACTTATAGGATTTATAAGACTAATTCATCAGGAAATGATATTACATGTTGTGTAGGAAGTCTTAGTATAGGTGAAAACTCTAAAACAGTTGCTACTGTGGCATGGGATAGAAACCTTAGATTCCAATTTAGTAGCGGAGATATTGGCTATTCTTCTCTAACTGTAAATGGGTCGGATTTATTAAGCTTAGAGGATGTAAGTTCTTCAGTAATTAATATCCATCCAAATCCTGCTACAGGAACTATTTTTGTTGACGGTGTTCAAAACATCAAATCAATACAGGTATACTCTATTTTGGGAAGTTTAGAAAAAGAAGTTTTTAACACCAATCAAGTTGATATCTCAGAGCTTTCGTCTGGTATCCATTTAATTAAGGTGAATAACGGAACTATTACTACCAAAAAAATAATCAAACAATAGTAAGAATAGTTTCAAATTAAAAGCTGATATATAAATTTTGAATATATCAGCTTTTTTTATCTTATCAAGTTATGTTTCATATAAACAAGTCTGTATTTCGGATTGTATTTTTAATAACAATCTCTTGTTACAGTCAAAGCAATCCAAGTGACAAAAAGGCACCGAATATTGTTTTTATTTTTTCGGATGATCATGCGACCAACGCCATATCTGCCTATAGAGGTCTTTTTACAGAGTTAGCGCCGACTCCTAATATAGATCGTATTGCCAATGAAGGAGCCTTGTTAGAAAACGCATTGTGTACCAATGCTATTTGTGGCCCTAGTAGAGCAGCGATTCTAACGGGGACATATAGCCACGTGAATGGTTATTATAAGAACTATAAAGGTGGGGTTTTTGATAATCAACAATGGACCTATCCTCAAGCTTTACAAAATGCAGGCTACCAAACAGCTTTGGTTGGTAAATGGCATTTAGCATCAGAACCTGTTGGTTTTGATTACTACAAATATCATATATCTAAAGGGGAACAGGGTCTTTATTGGGATCCCGTTTATAACGATAATGGAGAGACGATAAAAGAAAAGGGGTATGCTACAAATTTAACTACTGATTTTGCCTTAGATTGGTTACAGCAAAGAAATGAAAAAGAACCCTTTTGCCTGCTATTACATTATAAGGCTCCACATAGGGATTGGGCGCCTGACACTAAATACGAAGCGTTATGGGAGGACATAGAAATGCCTTATCCATCTAATTTCAATGATTCTTACGAAGGTAGAGAGCTAACAGCAGGGGATACGGAGATGACCATGGACTATTTTAGCCGACAAGACATGAAAATGACGGCTCCAGATTCTTTATCTAAGAAACAGCAAAGACAATGGTTGCAATACGGATTTAAGCCAAGTGAAGTCGTGACACCTTCCAAAGATTTGAGTCCACAAGAAGTTCGTGAATGGAAGTATCAAAAATATATTAAAGATTATTTAGCAACGATTCGATCGGTTGATGATAATATTGGAAAAGTATTAGCCTATCTAAAAGAGAATGGATTGGAAGAAAATACGATTGTAATTTATGCATCAGATCAAGGGTTTTTCTTAGGGGAACACGGGTTTTTTGACAAACGTTTTATGTATGAAGAGTCTTTAAAAATGCCGTTCGTTATTCGTTACCCTGGACAAATTGAAGCAGGAACGGTTGTAAGTGATATTGTCTCAAATATTGATTTTGCACCTACCTTGTTGGAAATGGCTGGTGTTCCTATACCAGAAAAAGTACAAGGCAATAGTTTTTTTAAAATTCTAAAAGGACAAGCCTCCAATGATTGGCGACAATCCATGTATTACCACTACTATGAATACCCGTATTACCATCGGGTACAACCCCATTATGGAATTCGAAATCAGCGTTTTAAATTAATTCATTTCTATTATAATATAGACACATGGGAGTTCTATGATCTTGAGAACGATCCTTCTGAAATGAATAATCTAATCAATAATCCTGCCCATGCTTCAACCATTAGTAGTTTAAAATCTGAGTTATATCAGCTTAAAGAAAGCTATGGAAATACACTCTCTATAGAAGAGTTAAGATATATTTCAGACACAGATTTTGGGGGTTTAGAATCTCGTAAAAAGTAATGGCAATGGTTCCAGAAAAAGATAAAGAAAAATGGAATTCGCGATAATTCCTTACCAACAAAATCCTATAAAAAAAGAGGCCTCCTTTACAGGAAGCCTCGTTATATAAAAATAATTGATTGGAATTATTAATCCCTTTCAAACGTATAAACTGTAGAATACACTTCATATGGAGCGTTCACAGGATCAGGCTGCTCATAAGTAGAAAACACAGCTTCCGTATCGGTCAAACTTTCGATAGTAATAACTGTAGTATCCTCTTCAGAACCTATAATATATGCAGTTTGATTTTCATCGGTCCAATTCCAAACATTGGATTCGATATAAGTTCCTTGGCTGCTTTCTCTCCAAACCAATGCATAGGTGCCATAAGTTGAAACAGTTAGAGTGATGCTTGTAGCTGTTGTACAGCCATCAATTAATACATCACCGTCCTCATCGCTAGAATATTCATAACAAGGTTCATTTAGCCACTCTGAAGTTTTGTCTAGGTAGGTATTTTCAATCATTGAAACAAAGGTCCAGTTTCCAACGACTTTCGCATGATTGGAGTCCGGATCTATAGTAATACTTTCATCCATTGGCACATCTTTTTCAGCCGCATATTCTCCTAGAAGATTATCACAAGTTGCAAATCCTTCTGGAATACTCCATTCGATTAAAAAGGTAGCAAAAATCTCAGTAGCACTTTCAGTGACCACCACTTCGGTTAAAGATGCAATTGTAATTACTGTGTTGTCGGATTCAAATTTTAAATCTATACTTGATACGTTTCCGTCAGCACTTACATTAATTTCGTAGTCTCCAGAAAGTGTTTGAGATTCTCCATCCACAGTTACTTGCATGATATATACATCATCTGTAAACTCAATAGAATTAAAAGTACAATCCGAAGCGGCTAATCTTGAGCTGCTTGAAAAATTCCATTTACCATAAATGGTTTCTTTAGCTTCATCAGGCGTTTGTTCTGAAACCGTTCCAGTAACATTCAAATCAGTCCCATCCCCGTTGGAAGGAGTTACAGAAGAATCATCACTACTACAAGCTACAACCAGTATAATAGTACATAAATAAATTAATTTTTTCATAATATCTTAAGTTAAATTAAGTTGTAAAAGTAAAGTAATATTTTTAAAATAGATAAGTTTTTAACGGATTATATTAGAGTTATAATACAATAAAATTGGGTAGATTCTATTAAAAAAAGAAACCCCAACAATCAAATGATTATCGGATTTCTTTTGCGGAGAGTAAGGGATTGCATATCCCCGATGGAAATCCAATACAAACATAAAATCCCAAACAAAGCTACGCATTGTTCAATTTTGTATTTTCACACGCTTATGAAAGCAAGCTTTCAACACTTATAAAAACACAAAATCCAAAACTTTCGTTTTGGATTTCTTTTGCGGAGAGTAAGGGATTCGAACCCCTGGAGGTGTGACCCTCAACAGTTTTCAAGACTGCCGCATTCGACCACTCTGCCAACTCTCCAATGGGCTGCAAATATAAAAGGGTTTTTAGTTCTAGCAAATACTTTTAGTAATTATTTTCAAAAAATTTAATTCGTCTATTTTTAAGCAATTATTAAGAATAATTTTTGTCAAAACGTTGTAAAATTATATACTTTTGAAAAAAAACTTAATTATGGACATTATAAAGGCTCTTGAATGGCGCTATGCAACTAAAAAATTTGATTCTGAAGCCATCATCTCCGAAGAAACAATTGCGTTACTTAAACAAGCATTTAACCTGACGGCAAGTTCTTATGGGCTTCAACCCGTAAAGCTGCTCATTGTGAGTAATAAATCAACTCTGAACGCCTTGGTACCTTTATCTATGAACCAAAAACAAGTAGGGCAGGCGTCTCATTTGTGTGTCTTTTGTGTAGAAACGAAGATAGATGAAGCTTATATTAGAGCGTTTTTTGATCGCATCATTTCTATTAACAATACTCCAGACGAAGCTTTAAACCCGTTTCGAACGAGTGTCATTAACAGTTTTAAAGAGAAATCTGATGATGATGTTTTTAAATGGGGTGCAAAACAAGCGTATTTAGCCATGGGAAATATGCTGACCGTTTGTGCCACTCAAGGCGTGGATGCCTGTCCTATGGAAGGCTTTGACCCTGTAGAATACGATCGTTTTTTTAAACTGAACGAACAAGGCCTACGCTCTGTACTTGTCATGCCAATTGGCTACCGTGCCAAAGACGATATGTTTGGAGCGATGAAAAAAGTTCGTAAACCCCTCAATGAATCAATTATAGAATTTAAATAAACCTACTATGCCCGGATTTGAACTATTTGGCGATGCCGAACGAAAAGAAGTAAATGATGTATTAGACAGTGGCGTTTTGATGCGCTATGGATTTGACGGTATGCGTCAAGGCCACTGGAAAGCAAAGGAATTAGAACACGCCATTCAATCTCGATTTGACGTAAAACATGCCCAACTCCTCTCAAGTGGAACGGCTGCGGTGAGTCTCGCATTGGCATCTGCAGGAGTGGGTGCTGACGATGAAGTGATCATGCCATGCTTTACATTTGTAGCCAGTTTTGAAGCCATTCTTATGTTGGGAGCAACTCCAATTCTTGTGGATATAGATGATACTTTGACTTTGGATATCGAGGCTGTTAAATCGGCGGTTACACCAAAAACAAAAGCCATCATGTGTGTACACATGTGTGGAAGTATGGGGGATTTAGACGCTTTAAAACAGATATGCGATGCACATAATCTATTTCTTATAGAAGATGCCTGTCAAGCCATAGGAGGGACTTACAAAGGAAAAGCTTTGGGAGCTATTGGTGACTTGGGGTGTTTTTCATTTGATTATGTCAAAACAGTCACTTGTGGAGAGGGCGGAGTTGTCATTACCAATAACAAAGAATTTTATACCCATTCAGATCAATTTAGCGATCACGGACACGACCACCAAGGAAGTGATAGAGGAGCAGAAACCCATCCAATTTTAGGATATAATTTTCGTATCTCGGAATTAAATGCTGCTGTGGGGGTTGCACAATTCAGTCGTTTGGATGAATTTTTAGCGATTCAAAAAAAGCATTATACAATTATCAGAGACGAGTTGTCAAGTATAGAGGGCGTTACTTTTAGAACAGTTCCAGAAGGTGGAGAAGAAAGTTATGCGTTTTTAAACTTCTTTTTAGACGATTTAGAAACCGCTCGAAAGGTAAGTCAAGCGTTTAAGACCAATGGCATCGATGTGTGTTTTCATTATTTTGATAACAACTGGCATTACATCCGTAAATGGGACCATTTGACCACTCAAAAATCAGTGTTTCCACTAAGTCAAGAAGTCAAGGAAGGTTTGTCTTATTTAAAAGATAGAACTTTTGAAAAATCTGATCATTTTATAGGAAGAAATTTATCCTGTTTGATAAAATTATCTTGGACAGAAGCGGAGGTAAAGCAAAGAGCTTTAACCATGGCAAAACTGATTTGCGAAGTTACTGCTTAGTAATTGATATAGTCAACGATTTCTAAACCGTAACCTATAATCCCCACACGTTTGGTTTGTTCACTGTTGGATATAAGTCCTAACTTATGAATATTTAAATCGTGAAGAATTTGTGCGCCTATTCCAAAATCTTTGGAATCCATTCCAATACTTGGTGCTTTGGTGATGGTTCCTTTTTGTTGGGTATTTTTCACAATTTCCAAGCGCTTTAAAAGACTTGCAGGTTGACTGACCTGATTGATAAAAAGAATAGCCCCTTTTCCGTGCTTATTAATTAATTTAAACATACCATCCAGCTGTTGGTCAGCATCATTGGTCAGCGTTCCTAAAACATCGTTGTTAACTAGCGATGAATTGATACGTGTCGGAACCGTTTCGTCCGTACCCCAAGTTCCTTTGGTTAAGGCAATATGAACCGAATCATTTGTGGTTTGTTGATATGCTCTCAGTCTGAAATCTCCAAAACGTGTTTCTATTTGGAAGTCTTGTTTTTTCTTGATTAAAGAATCGTGCTCCATTCGGTAAGCCACTAAATCTTCAATAGAAATTATTTTTAAGTCAAATTTTTCAGCCACGATCCTTAAATCAGGTAAACGTGCCATGGAGCCATCATCTTTCAAAATTTCAACCAAGATTCCTGCAGGCTGTAACCCAGCTAAGCGTGCCAAATCTATGGCAGCTTCCGTATGACCTGTTCGACGCAATACGCCACCATTCTTAGCTTTTAAAGGAAAGATATGACCTGGACGCCCTAAATCGTGCGGCTTGGTATTTGAATCGACTAATGATTTAATCGTTTTAGAACGGTCTGACGTAGAAATACCTGTCGTACAGCCACTTCCAATCAAATCCACAGAAACTGTAAACTGAGTGTTGTGAAGCACTGTATTATTTTGAACCATCATGTTAAGACCTAACTCATCACATCTGGTTTCAGTAAGTGGTGCACAGATCAAACCACGTCCATGCAAAGCCATGAAATTGATCATTTCAGGCGTTACTTTTTCAGCAGCAGCAATAAAATCGCCTTCATTTTCTCTATTTTCATCATCAACTACAACAACTACTTTGCCTAATCGAATGTCATTAATAGCATCTTCGATACTGTTTAATTCAGTTTTTGATTGTGGTTTTTGTTCTGTAATCGACATTGTATTTTTATTTTTTGGTAAAGATATTATAAGTAATCCAATCGTTAGGATATTTTCAATAAATCTTCTTTCATCTTCTTAACAAAAAAGGGTCTGTAAAGAAAAAATAAAGGAATTCCTAAAATGATGAACACGAATGAATTCGTCAAAAATTTGATGGATAATAATTTATAAAAATCAGATTGATTGGAAGTTGTTTTTTGAAAGACGACCACAAAAAAGATAAGACTTAAAATGGCGATTCCATTCAGGATTTGACCCATAACTGGAATTCCGTTGTTGCTTAAAAAGGAGCCTCCAAAACCGAGGACGATTGTGAGGATATTTAATACAAGTGCTAGTTTAGAATTTTCTTTAAAATCAATATAAAGACGCAATGCATTTTCATAATTCTGGTTGGATAAATCACCACCCATTTTAAGTTCGAGTTCACTAATACCTCGTGTATTCAGAATTTTTAAGGCTGTTTGTTTGTAATTTAAAGAGAGTCCAAACTGTCGAAAATTTTTCACAATGTCAATCAATTTATGATTTTCAAAGTTGTCTAATTCAGACGTGTCTTCAGAAGTCAATTGTTGTACATCTACAATTTCACCATCTGATTTTGAGGTGACTAAATGTTTTAAAGGAATCAAAACGCTATCAAAATCAATCAATGCACGGTCTTTTGTAGCCCGATTTGTTAGATAGATACTAAAGGGGAGTAAAATTAGAGACGATAGCCAAGCTGCTACAACGGGATCGACACTACTATCTTCAGAACTATTTTTGGCAAAAAGTCCAATAAAATGATACGTTAAAAATATAAGAATCGCAATGATCAATGGAAGTCCAATTCCTCCTTTTCGAATCAAGGCTCCCAAAGGGGCACCTACAAAAAACAGGATGATACAAGAGAGGCCCAAGGCAAATTTATCATGAAATGCCACTACGTGTTTATTGACAGTCACTAGTGAATCTAACATGGTTTTTGACTTCGCTGTTAAATCCTTTTTGGCTGTTTTAGTAGTATTCAATGCCAAATCGATCAATTGAATACTTTTTCGTTCTTCGTATAAGTTTAATATATCCACTGTTTCAGTGATAGAATCCAGCTCGCTTAGTTTGTAATTAAGGTTTAAAGTATGCTGATTGGTACGCTTTAGCATCGTTTCTGAAAACGTTGTTAAAATACCCTCTCTCTTAATGTTTAAAGAGTCAATAGCGGTCTTTAAATCCACAACATTTAACATCGTATGCTTTGTGATGGTTTCCTTACTTTCAAAATCAATATCGTTGAATTGAGACACGTCAATATTGATGATGTACTTTTCAAATGTACTTTTTACTTGGGGTCTGTTTTTGGTACGCGTTGTATAATCTTTAGACTGAATTTCATCATAATAATTCCCATCAAAGAGCACGAGCTGTAATATGTCCGACGTTTCGTCACTAATAAACTCACCCGTATTTGCTTTAATGACAGTGAAATTTCCTGTAAAGGTTCCTTTTTTCTGATGAATAATAACATCTTTTAAAAACTCCCCATTTTCACCACTTTTTTCAGCAACCTTAATATTTATATCGTTTAGTTGATTGAACTGACCTTCGGCAATGGCCATCGCAGGTTTTACTTTGGCGATGTTGCGTCGAAGGCTGTAAAAATTAAATTCAGCAAACGGAATGACACTGTTTGCAAAGAAAAAACTAATCACCGCTAGAAATATTATAAAGACACTCAAACTCTTCATGGCACGTTGCAGTGAAATCCCTGTAGATTTCATGGCTGCGAACTCATAGTTCTCAGAAAAGCCTCCAAAAACCATTATGGATGCTAATAGAATTGTGAGGGGTAACACCAAGACTACAATTCGAGGAGATACATAGAGTAAGAATTTAAGAACGATCTCAATTTCTAAATCTTTCCCAGCGAGTTCTGAGATATATACCCAAACAGATTGTAATATAAAAATCATCATCAGAATCGTGAATACACTGAAAAATGTTTTTAAATAGGTGGTGAGTATGTAGCGGTCTAAAATTTTCAAAACGAAAGCTTAATCTAAATTATTGATAAAATAGTCACTGTATTTTGTAGCGTCAAACGTAAATAAAGTTTCAGACAAAGGTTGATTGGTTTTAAAAGCATTGATAGTTAATGTTGTTTTTGTAGCGTTACTTCCAATCTCGATCAAATTATACACATGTTTGGTATTTGTATCGATGCCTAACAATACATAGTTGATTTCCGTATTTGAATCGATGGGATCTAATTTGATGTATTGAATTTTACGACCTCTAATATTTTGAATAATATCCATTTTATAATTATAGCCTTCTTCATAAAATGAAAGCAATTGACTGGGAGTGATGGTATTTTCTTCTGCCGTATTTTGCTTAGAAATAGTCACTTCTTCATCTTCTGGACTGATGGTAATCAGTTTTTCACCGTCAAAAATTCTAGTGATTCCCAGAATATTCAATACATAGTTATCCCCCAACAAGGTGACATCGCCCCGTGTTTCTTGGTGAATGTTTTCTTCGTTATTGTCCAAGACATATTTAAATTCCAATACCATATTGTCGTAGCCATTCACCTTAGCACTCACTTCGTCTAAGAGCGTTTGGGCTTCAGGATCTCGGTTTTGTGCTTGACACATACCGATGCTCATGGTTAATATTAATACTAATAAATTTTTCATTTGTTTATACTTATTGCTTTTTAACGGTCAAATGTTTTCGCTATTCATTATTCTATTGAGCAATGATTCTTTGGACACGCTCGGTTCATATTTTTATGTAATTTCTTGATCTAATAATTGATTTAGGGCTAGAAAGTCGGGGACAAGTACTTGCCGTGCTTTACTGCCTTCAAACGGGCCAACAATTCCAGCGGCTTCTAGTTGGTCAATCAATCGCCCAGCTCTGTTGTATCCTAGTTTTAATTTACGTTGTAATAACGAAGCCGATCCTTGTTGAGCGGTTACAATCACTTCGGCAGCTTCTCTAAACAATTGATCTCTTTCGTTGATATTGTTATCAAGACTTGTGCCAGACTCTTCACTCACGTATTCTGGTAACAAATAAGCACTCGGATAGGCTTTTTGAGATCCAATATAATCGGTTAGTTTTTCTACTTCTGGTGTATCTACAAAAGCACATTGAATACGGACCATATCGTTTCCTTGGGTGTATAATAAATCTCCACGTCCTATCAACTGATCCGCTCCTGAACTGTCTAAAATGGTTCTAGAATCAATTTTTGAAGTCACTCTAAATGCAATACGCGCTGGGAAATTCGCTTTGATAATTCCTGTAATTACATTCACCGATGGGCGTTGAGTAGCTACAATCAAATGGATTCCAATCGCTCTCGCCAACTGTGCCAATCGGGCAATAGGCGTTTCAACTTCCTTACCAGCAGTCATAATTAAATCGGCAAATTCATCAACTACCAAAACGATATAAGGCAAAAACTTATGCCCATCGTTCGGGTTCAGTTTTCGTGCCTTAAATTTTTCGTTGTATTCTTTAATATTTCTACAAAACGCATTTTTAAGCATCTCATAACGATTGTCC
>Ga0209199_1000761_pt1 | contig 42798 bp, 35 predicted proteins | sample COGITO_mtgs_1105_7_FD_184805 | JGI IMG/M metagenome (GOLD analysis project Ga0209199, IMG submission 184805) | Pelagic marine microbial communities from North Sea - COGITO_mtgs_110523 (SPAdes) (version 2) | ecosystem: Environmental > Aquatic > Marine > Epipelagic ... | reverse complement strand
ACCAGCCAAAGCTTAGCGTCTTGGCCAGCAGTATCCAGCAAGCATAGACAATCATGCCAAGGATTGCGAAGGTTGCTACCTGCCTGCCAAAGCCGAAAAGTCGGACGATTGCAGGTGTTTATGAGGTTATGATCAGGAACGCAGCGATGAAGACCCGAACGCTTGGTAAGAATGGCGCCCACATCCACCCTATCGGGATCGGGGCGATGTCGTTTTCCAATTTTTATGGCAACACAAACGAGGCTGAAAGCCATGCCATACTGGATGCTGCGATGGCCGCGGGCGTCAACCACATCGACACCGCGAATGTCTATGGCATGGGCACATCCGAAAGCGTTATTGGCAGCTATCTGCGTGCCAACCCGGCAGCCAAAGATCATTTTTGTATTGCCACAAAAGGGTCCATCACCCGCAATCCAAACGGGCCGGGCAACGTCTTTAATAATTCTGCGCCGCATCTTGAAGCCGAGCTTGACGGAAGTCTGAGGCGATTGGGTGTTGAGGCTGTCGAACTCTATTATGTGCACCGCCGCGATCCTGATGTACCGATCGAAGAGGTCACAGAAACGCTTGCCGGTTTTGTCAAAGCGGGCAAGATAAAGTCGATAGGCTTTTCCGAGATTGCACCATCGTCCTTGCGGCGCGCCCATGCGGTGCGTCCGGTCGCGGCTGTGCAGTCCGAATACTCGCTCTCGACGCGCTCGCCAGAGATGGGGCTGCTGCAAACCTGCGCTGAACTGGGCACTGCAATGGTCGCGTTTTCGCCTGTTGGCCGGTCATTGCTGACAGACACGCCGCTCAGCCACGCTGCGGTGCAAGACCTCGCGTTTCTTGTGAACAATCCCCGCTTTATGGAGCCGAATTACACCGCAAACATCGCCGCTATCGCCCCGTTTCAGGCATTGGCAGCCCAGATGGGGATGTCGGCGGCAGGCCTTGCGATTGCTTGGGTCATGGCACAAGGGGATCATGTGATCCCGATCCCCGGCACTCGGTCTGTAACGCATTTCACGCAACTTCTTGAGGCCGCAGAACGCGTCTTGAGCGCTGAGGAAATCGCCGCAGTCGAGCGCGTGCTGCCCATCGGCTGGGCGCATGGCGAGCGTTATTCAGCGGCGCAATGGAATGGTCCGGAAAAATACTGCTAAGGCGCAGAACCGGGCGGAACCATGAAGTTCTCAAAAAAGGCAATAAGCTGCACCGTCGCATCCAGAGGCAGAACCTGCGCGACGAACTGATCCGGGCGCACCACGATCAGCGCCCCTTGCGTCCGGTCAATGCCGCGATGATCAAAGATGTCGGGTCCGTGCTTTAGATCAGGGCAGAACGCCTTTTCATAATCAATCAACCCAAAGCGCCCCTTGGCGGGGCACAGCAATGCAGGCAAGGCATTGACGTTCATGTCATGATGGCTGGCCTGAAAGACGGCGCGCAGATCAAACACACTGTCGATGTCTTGCGTGTCAGACGTGTAGCGGCGGAACGGGCTTTGGTCGTCGTTCGCCAGAAAACCGGCAAGCTGTGCAATTGCGCCATCCGGCTGGCCAGTGTCCCCCGCCGGTGCGAATGCGATCAACCGCCAGCGGCCGTCGGCCAGCAAGGTATGACCCAGATGCAGCGGCAGCGCATCGGCCAACCGGATCACGGGGGCAGAATGGAACCGCTTTCCCACCGTCAGCCCCTTTGCCAGATTTTGATACCGGTCATCGCCGGTTATCAGGGACGGATCATATCGTGTTTCAACACCTGCAGTGTAACGCCCGTGTTTCTGGAAATAGCGTTGAAACTGATCTTCTTCGGCGGCATTTTTGGGTTTGGCGCTGAACAGGTGCGCCATATCGCGGTCAAAGTCGATCAATTCTTTTGCCTTGGCCTGCCGTTCTTGGGAATAGGTTTCCAGCAGCGCAGGGGCCGCTTGATTGCGCAGCACCGCGGCCAGTTTCCAGCCCAGATTAAAAGTATCTGCCATCGACACGTTCATGCCCTGACCAGCTTTTGGGCTGTGCGTGTGACAGGCGTCACCTGCGATAAAGATGCGCGGCGCGCGGGTTTGATCCTGCGTGCCTGCCGCGTCGTCAAAAACATCGCAGACCCGCTGCCCGATCTCATTAGCGGACCACCACACCACGTCTTTTACATCCAGCGCGTAGGGCGCGAGGATCGACTGTGCCTTTGCGATCAGGAACGCGGGTGTCACGTTGCGGTCCGCTGCGCGTTCGTCACCATGCAGCGCGTCAAGCTCGACATAGAGGCGCACCATATAGCCGCCTTCGCGGGGGATGATCAGGATGCTGCCTTGGTCGGCAGATTGGACCGCGACCTTGAGCCGTATGTCTGGGAAGTCAGTCACCGCCAGAATGTCCATCACACCCCAAAGCTGGCGCGCCGCTTCTCCTTGCAATTTCAGTCCCATCGACCGGCGGACGGCGCTGCGCGCGCCGTCACATCCCACGACATATCGTGCGCGGATCGTCTCGGTCTGGTCTGGTGCCGTCGTGTTCGCAAAGGTCGCGGTGACTGGATAAGAGGGGTCATCTGTGCGGGTCAGGGCCACAAGGTCGCGGCCATATTCCGGCACAAGGCGGCGTGGTCCGTTGCGCATTTTCTCTAGGTAAAAGTCATGTACGCGGGCCTGATTGAGGATCACATGCGGCATCTCTGAAAGGTCGTGTTCAACATCATCAATGCGGTTCGTGCGCACCAATCCCGTCCCATCAGCACCCGGTCGCCAAAACGCGACTTCGTTGACGCCGTAGCCTTCGTTGATGACGCTGTCCGCAAACCCGAATCCTGCGAACATCTCAATGGAGCGGCAGGCGATACCGTCCGCTTGCCCGACCTCAAGCGGTCCTGATTTGCGGTCAACAATGCGGGTCGTGATGTCGGGAAACACAGACAATTGCGCGGCAAGGGTTAGTCCCGCAGGGCCACATCCCACGATCAACACGTCGACATCAGGCCGCTGGTCCAGATCAGGCGCGGGTGCGCTGTGCGACGGATTGCCCGGCCTATACCCGTTCAAATGATATTGCATGATGACCTTCCAGATGTGGTGTCCAAGGTATGGAACAATGCGAACCTGCTTTGCAATGACCGCGGCGTTTAGGCCGTGTTTGTGCATTGTATCGCTCTAGGCGCGGATCAACAGTTTCCCAATTATGCGTTGCGTAGAAGCACTTTCGGATACAGGCTGCACCCATTATGCAGTCGGGCGGTGCCGATAAATGTGCCTTAGCTGCCAAAACGTCTAAAAAAAGACGACACCAACACGTGGAGGATACACATGAAACTGACATCAAAACTGCTCCAGCTTGGGGCAGCGGCCTTGTTTGCGTTTGCAACACCGCTGGCTGCTGAAGACTGGAAACCAAGTGGGCCGCTGACCCTTCAGATCGGCTTTGGCGCGGGTGGATCAACGGACACCATGGGTCGTGTCTTGGCCAATGTGATCGAGGAAAACACCGGCTGGAATATCGTGGTCGAAAACAAACCGGGTGCGGGCGGTGTTGCCATGTTTACGGGGCTGTCGCAGATGCCACCGCGCGGCAATATCATCGGTATGGGGGTCAGTATTCCTGTTCTCGTCCAACTGGTGCAGCGCGGCGATCAATTGCCGTTTGATGTCGACAGCTTTGACTACCTCGGCACGATTGCCAAAGCGGAACTGGCCTTGATCGCAACGGGTGACGCGCCTTTTGACGATCTGGAAGGGATGATCGCCTATTCAAAATCCCAGGACGGCATGCCTGTCGCCACGATGGCACCGCCACAGGTTTTGATGATGAAACAGACAATGGCCGCAAGCGATGCAACCTTTGATCTGGTGACTGCTGACGGCGGTGCTGAAGTGATCAAACTGATCCTTGGCGGTCAGGTTCTGGCGGGTTTTGCCTCAGGCGAACACTTCCCGTACCTCGAATCTGGCGACATGAAGGTGATCGCGGGCGCCAACCAGACCCGCCTGAGCTATGCGCCGAATGCAAAGACCTTTATCGAATCTGGTGTGAACTCCTATGTCGATCCGATCTTTTTCTTTGCGATGACCAAGGGAACAGATCCAGCGGCAGTTGAGGCGATATCGGCCCAGATCGATGCGGCGATGACCTCTCCGAAGGTGGTGGAGATTGTCCAGAACTCGGTCAAGGGCAGCCCGATCAACATGGGTCCTGCCGGTACTTTGAAGATGATGCAGGACGGGCTTGAGAACGCCAAGGTCCTCTTTGCCAAGTGATGAAACCCACCCCCGCGCCTGATTGCGCGGGGGTGTTGCGCTTCCACGGGGAGGGGATGCATGCACATATCGGCTGACCGCCTGTCGGGCGCTTTTTTTCTGTTGCTGGGGCTGGCGTTATATTTCGTGGTGATCCCGGCGCAGGTTGAAACGCCCGAAGGCGGTAATCTTGCCCCGCAGACAGTACCGAATTTCATTTCATTCGTGCTGATCATCTGTAGTGCATGTCTGATCGTCAGACCCACAGACCATGAAACACGCGGGGCACGGTCCTTTGTTCTGGGTGGTGCATACGCAGGCGTATTGGCGCTGTGCATCTTTGTTATGTCGCGTTTCGGGTTCGAGATTGTTGCCCCCTTTATGTCGCTTGCCATCATGTTGATGATCGGCGAACGCAGACCTTTGTGGCTGCTCGGGGGGGCGATCCTGATGCCATTGCTGATCTGGTTTCTGGTCACATATCCGCTTGGACGGGCCTTGCCATGAGGGACGCGTTGGATGGTTGATCTGTCGATTATATTGGCTGGTTTCTCGGATGCGTTTTCCGTTATCAATCTGTTGTTTGTGCTTTTTGGTGTCGCGCTTGGGCAGTTTGTCGGTGCTGTGCCGGGGATCGGCCCGATTATGGCAATGGCCATCGCGATCCCGTTCACCTTTGCGCTTGATCCGCTTGTCGCGATCTCTTTTCTGGTCGGGGTGAACAAGGGCGGTCTTGTCGGGGGCGCTGTTCCTGCCATCTTGATGAATACGCCGGGCACGCCGGATGCGGCGGCAACCGCGCTTGACGGCTATCCGCTGGCGCAGCAAGGCAAGCCGCTCAAGGCGACAAAGATGGCGCTGTTTTCATCCATTACCGGCGATACATTCAGCGATATTGTCTTGATCACGGTCTCTGCCCCGCTGGCTATTCTCGCGCTCAAGATGGGTCCGATTGAGATTTTTGCGCTGATGATCTTCACCTTTTCCGTGCTTGCCGGTCTTATTGGCACGTCATTGATCAAAGGGATCATGGCGGCGGCCCTTGGCCTTTTGGTTGCCTCCATCGGCAGTGACCCGGAACATTTCACCCCCCGCCTGATGTTCGGCTATTGGGAACTGTTTGACGGGCTTGCCCTGCCATCTGTCGCCATCGGGATGCTGGCAATCTCGGAAATTTTGCGCCGCATGACAGAGGCCCACGGCACCATGCGCGCCGCGATCACGCTGGACATGTCCAGTGATCCCGACGACCGCCGCGTGACATGGGCGGAATATTGGGGGTGTCGCTATACGATGCTGCGCGGGGCTACGATTGGCACCATTCTGGGCGCGCTGCCGGGGATCGGATCGACGGCTGCGGCGTTCATGTCCTATGCGTTTGCCAAGGCCAGTGCAAAAGACCCCGACAGTTTTGGCAAAGGCAATCTGCACGGGATTGCGGCCACTGAATCCGCCAATTCTGCCGTGGTAGGCGCAAACTTGATCCCGCTTCTGACGCTTGGCATTCCGGGCAGTGTTGGCGCGGCCCTGATCATCAGCGCATTCATGATCCACGGCATGCAGCCCGGCCCGCTGCTCTTTGAGCAACAAGGCAGGTTGGTCTACGGCTTGTTTGGGGCGATGATTATGGCAAATTTCGTAAACCTCTGGGTGGGTCAGTTGGGTCTGCGTTTCTGGGTCAAAGTTGTCTCAGCGCCTGAATCGATCATATTTTCCTCGGCGCTGCTGCTGTGCTTTGTCGGTGTGTCGATGGCCACGAATGGTCTATTCGGGGTGGCGGTGATGCTGATCTTTGCGGTGCTGGGCTATCTGATGACAAGCTTTGGCTATTCCATCGTGATCTTTATCATCGCGTTCTTTCTGGGTCCGCGGTTCGAGAAATCGCTGGCGCAATCGCTGGCCCTGACCAAAGGCGATTTGTTCCTGATCTACGAAAGCCCCGTGGCATTGGCGTTGCTGATTATGGCCGTCGTGTCGTTCTTTTGGTTCCTGTCACGTGGCAAAAATGCCCAAGGATGATTCAATTGCCATTTTACCTGAGAGACCCTGAATGACCAAGAATGTCCTTTTCATCATGTGTGACCAGTTGCGTGCCGATTATCTGGGGTGCGGCGGGCACCCGACCATCCGCACGCCTAATATTGATGCGCTGGCGGCACGCGGGGTGCAATTCAGCCAGTCTTACGTGCAGTCGCCCATCTGTGGCCCCAGCCGGATGAGCACATACACAGGCCGTTACGTGCGCAGCCATGGTGCAACCTACAATCAGGTGCCGTTGCGCGTTGGCGAATGGACGCTTGGCGATCACCTGAACAGTTTAGGGGCGCGTGCCGTACTGTGCGGCAAGACCCATGTACGGGCAGATATCGAAGGGATGAAGCGGCTGGGCATTGACCCCGCCAGCACCAAAGGCCAGCATATTTCGGAAGGTGGGTTCGAGGTTTGGGACCGGCTTGATGGCCTACATCCACCCGGCGCCCGCATGCCCAGTCATTACAATGACTATCTGCGCAAACACGGCATGGGCGGCAAAAGCCCGTGGCAGGATTGGGCGGCGTCCGTGGTGGATACGGATGGCACCGTGAAAGATGGCTGGTTGAACGAGAACGCGCATTTGCCTGCCCGCGTCCCAGAAGTGCATTCGGAGACGGCTTATTCCACCAACCGCGCGATTGAGTTTATGGCACAAGCGGATGACCGGCCATGGTGCCTGCATCTAAGCTATATCAAGCCGCATTGGCCCATTGTCGCACCGGCCCCTTACCACAACATGTACAGCCCCGAAGATGTTGTGGCGCCGGTTCTGCCGACGGTGGGTCAGCCACCGCTGCATCCGGTTTACCGGCACAACCAAGACCTCAGGTATTCGACGATCTATAATAAGCCCGGCGCGCGGGAAAAGGTGATTGCGACCTACATGGGGCTGATCACACAGATCGACGATCACATCGGGCGACTGGTTGGCTGGCTTGAACAGGAGGATCGTCTGAAGGATACCATGATCATATTCACGTCTGATCATGGGGATTATCTGGGCGATCATAGCATGGGGGAAAAGCTGTATTTCCATGATGCGTCCGTGCGGGTGCCGCTGATCGTCTATGATCCTGATCCCAAGGCGGACGCCACGCGCGGCATGGTAGACGCACGCCTGACCGAAGCGATTGATCTGGTCCCGACGATTGTCGACATGATGGGTGGCAGCGTTCAAAGCCACATTCTTGAGGGGAGGTCGTTATTGCCCCTGACGCGGGCGCAAGATGTCACGTGGCGTGATTGTGTGTTCAGCGAAGCGGATTACAGCCAGACGCCGACACGTATCGCGCTGGATCAACCGGTTGCGGGTTGCGGGATGGTCATGGCCTATGACGGGCGATGGAAGTACGTATATTGTCAGGGGCAGCGGCCCATGCTCTTTGATTTGCAGACAGACCCGAATGAGTTCAACGATCTGGGTGCGGATCCTGATCTTGAGGCGCAACGCCAGCGCCTTGGCGCGCGGGTACTGGAATGGGCGATGGCGGGGCGCAACCGCGTGACCCAATCAGACGCATCTGTGGCGCAAAGCGAGCCTGAGTTCATTCGCGGCATTCTGATCGGGTTTTGGGACAAGGCAGAACTGCAAGCGGCGTTTGATAATCTTGGCACTAATCCGACCAAACCACTCTGAACCCGTGGTGGGTGGTGGCGCTGTCGGGTGACGTGCCTGAACGCGCTGCAATCCTGTAGCGATAACAATAAGATGCGTGGCACAGGTACGAACCGCCTTTGGACAGCTTGTAGCCATTGATCTGGGCCATTCTTGCGCGCACATCCTTTTTCAGAGACTTGATTGCAAACGCATCCGCCGTCCATTCCCAGACGTTCCCGACCACATTATAAAGCCCGTAACCGTTCGGCGCAAAAGACTGCGCAGGCGCGGTTGCGAGATAGCCATCACGCGTTGTGTTGATATCGGGAAACTTGCCCTGCCAGATGTTGCAGGGGAAATGATCGGTATCATTGGGTGGCGTTTGCCCCCACGGGAACGGCACGTCCCCCAAGCCGCCCCGCGCGGCGTGTTCCCATTCTGCCTCTGTCGGCAATCTGCCACCAACCCAACCGCAATAAGCCTGCGCATCGCGCCACGACACCTGCACAACTGGGTGATCGGGGTGCCAATGCGCCGCCATCGTGCCTGGCCCGTTCAGATCGCGCCAATTCGCACCATCAACCCGCCGCCACCATTCAACATCCACGACACCTTGGGTCGCGCCGATGGTTTCGGGCACCTGCGCCCAGAATACAAAGGACCAGCCAATTTGCTCGGCCTCGGTCACGTAGCCTGTCGCGTCCACGAATGCCTTGAATTGAGCATTGGTGACTGTTGTTGGCGCGATGAGAAACGGTTTGATCCGTTTGGTGCGCAGCGGCGTTTCGCCATCGTTCGGGATGCCGGGGCTCTGCGTGCCAATAAGGGCTTCACCCCCTGGGATCGGGACAGTGTCTCCTCTTGAGGCGTGCGGCCCACCAAAGGCGATACTGCTTTGCGGGCCTTGCGCTACTCCTTGTTGCGGGCGTTGTGGGGTGCAGCAGGTTTTGGGGGACACGTTGTTGCTCCGGAAGAGGAAGTAGGGCTTTATGGGTGTATAAGCGAGATCGGCTGAGGTGGCCAAGCTCTTGTCATAGAGCATTTGGTTGTCTCTTTTTTGGTTGGTCTGCGGAAAAGCGGGATCAGCATTTATCGCGTGACGCACTTTACTGGCCAGAGGGGTGAAAAAATATGAAACTGACGGTCCTTGGCTCTGGCTCTCCCGAGCCACACGTGCGGCGCGCGTCCAGCGGGTATCTTTTGGAGGTCGGCGATGACTGCATTCTGTTTGATTGCGGCGGCGGCGTGTTTGACAATCTGATCCGCTCTGGCCGCAAACCTTCGGACGTCACACATCTGTTTTTTACCCATCTGCACAGCGATCACATGATGGACTATGCGCGGCTTGTGCATGCCGCATGGGACGAAGGCGGCGCGCCGTTAAAAGTGTTCGGCCCGGCCCCGATTGCGCAGATCACAAACGCGTACTTTGGCCCCGATGGCCTGTTCGCGCATGATTTGCGTGCAAGGACCGAATTGATGCCCAGTCAGGCGGTTTGGAAGGCACGCGGCGGGACGTTGCCCCGCGCGTGGCCTGCACCCGTTGTGACAGAAATTACCGGTGGGGATTCGGTGAACGGGGAGACATGGAATGTGACCTCCTGCACCGTTCCCCACGCGCAACCAGCGCTGGATTGCATGGCATTTGCGTTGGCCCACGCGGGTCGGAAATTTGTCTACTCTGGTGATGCGGGGCTATGCGATCAGCTCGAAGCGCTGTGTGCGGATGCAGATTTTCTGATCCACTGGTGTTACCGGCTGGACGGCGAACTGGCCGACCCCGAGATGATGGGGCTGACACCGACACCGTCCGAGATCGGGCAGATGGCGCAACGTGCCGGTGTGCGGAAATTGCTGCTGACGCATTTCCGCGTGCAGATGGATACGTTAGAGGGCCACGCGGCGGCACTTGCCGCCATGGCCGCGGCTTTTGACGGGAAAAGTGGCGTTCTGGAGGACTTGCAGGTCTACGAAATTGGCTGATCCAGGCGTTGGCGGCTATTCGGCCATCTGCTTGTCGACCTGTTGTTCCTCGTTGATCATGGCCTGCAACTGACGGCGGAACCGCAATTGGCCGCCGTCAATGGGCAGGTCGATGTGCGGTGAGGTTTTGTTGGACATGCCCTTTTGCACCTCGTTCAGAACGGCGCGGTCCTCTTCGAACGCGTGCTGCACGTCTTGGGTCATCATGCGCGATAACGCCTCATCCTGCGGGCGGATATTGCGCAGCTGGAACCAATAATACCGGGTCTCACTCTCTGTCGTGGGCGTCATGAAATTAAAGCTGTCCATGATGAATGTATTTTCGTGCAGCGGACCATCCTGTCCCCCCGTACCCGCTGGGGTGAAAACCGCACGGATCAACGCGTGGCTGGGAAAGCGGACCTCGTAGTGCTGCAAGCGGTCGCAATTGCCCTCGAACTCAACGACCTTTTTGTAAAAGGGTGCGGGTTCATGGTCCATCATCCAGCGGTGTACGATCACACCCTGATCGGTTTTGGTCACGCGCAGGGGCGTGTCTTTGGTGGCGGCGGCGGCAAAGCTGCTTTGGTGGACCCAAGCGACATGGGTCGGGTCCAACAGATTGTCGCACATCAGCAGGTAGTTGCAGGCCAGCTCCATCGCGTCGCCACGGTTGATGCCCCAATCGGGATTATCGTAATTCTCGATCTCAAAGATATCATTTACGTCTGCAAGGGCAGGGTTGCCCATCCAGATCCAGACCAGCCCGTATTTCTCATGCAGGGGATAGGCGTGGACCTTGGCGTTTGATGGAATACGCCCCGTGCCCGGCGCCCAGACGCATTGCCCGGCACAATCAAACGTCAGACCGTGGTATCCGCACTCAACGGTATCGCCCTTGATCCGTCCCTTGGAAAGCGGCAGCTTGCGGTGTGGACAGGCGTCCTCCAGACCGACCAGTTCCCCCGCCTCGGATCGGAAAGCGCAGATTTTTTCGCCCAGTACAACGATCTGCTGCAAATCGCGGGTGATCTCGTGATCCCACGCAGCGACGTACCAAGCGTTCTTTAGAAACATAGCGTTTTTCCTGTGCCTTACAGTTCATGCGTTAGACCGAGTCAAACGGGGTTTGCCCCGAACGTCCAGCCCAATCTGCACAGGCGACCCCACCCGGGGCGTCTATGCCATCAAGACGTTCTCGGCAGCTTCCAGTGCGCCCTCAAGATAGCCGCCAAATTCAGGTGCAACCTCGGTTCCCGCAAACACCAACTCACCGCCCCAAAGGTTCGCCATGTCCGTTGGCAAGGCATAGGTCGGATGCGCATAAAGCGGGGCGAGGTCGGCCCTGGTAGACGTGCGCGGGTCGGTTGCCCAATCCTTGATAAACAGCGCCGCGGGTTTTGCGGCGGCAGGGCCAAACAGCCTTCCCAACTGGGCCTTGACTTGATCGGACAACATCTCAACGTCCCCACGCGCCTGCGGCGGCACCCCGATAAAGCCGAACAATGCGTATGGGCCGCTGTGCGCGGGTGACGCATCGTGGATTTCGACCATCGGACCCATTCGGCTGATCGCGTCGCCAGACAGACCTGCATCGCGCCAGAACGGTGTGTCATAGACCGCCATTGCCTTTGCTTGACCGGCCATCCACGTCGGTACATTCTGCATCGTCTGAAGGGTCTTGGGCGGCAGCGCGGGCACATAATTGAAGGTGGCCGCCACACGCGGTGGTAAGGCAAGAACAACGCGGTCTGCGCGCATTTTTTCGCCATCTGACAAATGCGCAGTCACACCTGTGTCTGAACGGTGCAGCGCAGCAACCTGTGCATTCATCCGCTTTCGGTTCGCAGGCAATCTGTTCGCCAACGCATCCGTCAGCGCCGTCAAACCACCCTGCACCCGCCATGATCCCTGCATGGAGGCATGGCCGCGCCCGCGCTGGACCTGACCCTGTTCATTTTCAAAGGTCAGGATGCCGTCCGAATGCTGCTCAAACCGTTCCAACCCCAGACGGGTCAAAAGTGCATCCATGCGCGGCTGTCCGGGCCAGAACCATGCTGGGCCCATGTCAAAATGCGCGGGCCCTTGTTGCATCGTCATGATCCGCCCGCCAAAGCGGCTCCGGGCCTCGACAATAAGATAATCCTCACCCCGTGCCTGCAGCGCTTCGGCAAGGGCAAGGCCGGACAGGCCGCCACCGACAATCAGTGTTTTCATGTAGCGTGGCCTTTTCTGCGCAAACTAGACTGCGGGCGATTTCGCATGCGGCAGATGCCCCGTCTTGATCCAAAGCTTCGCACCTTCGGCACCGGCAGTCACGCGCAGCGCTTCGCCCTCGGGCAGACGCAGCCATCCGCCTGTGCCAAGTGTCACACCGGCCTCCTCAACCGATCCCGAGATGACCAAGGCTTCAATCCCGCCAGTGTCGTCCTTGATCAGTGTCGCATCTGAATCCAGCGCGTGGAATGTCACGACCTCCTGTGCATCTTGGTGCAGCAGGGCAGTCGCTATGCCATCTACAGGCGCGCCCAATTCCGCCATCATATCCTTGCGAAACTGGGTGCGGTCAGCCATGTCAAACTGCCACAGCTTGACGAAAATCGTGCAGCCGGGCGCAGAGCCGGGTGTGTGCGATGTGGTAGGTGGATTGCGTACATAAGTGCCCGCCGGATAATCCCCGTGCTCGTCCTGAAACACACCGTCAAGGACGATGAATTCTTCGCCGCCTGTGTGGGTATGCGCGGAAAACGTGCTGCCCGGCGCATAGCGAACGATGCTGGTGGCACGCGCCACTTCGCCGCCGATACGGTCCAGCATGCGGCGGTCTACACCTGCCATCGGCGACGGGATCCAATCAATCTGATCAGAGTTCACGACGACGCGGGCATCAAAATCTGCGTTCAGGTCCATGGGGTGTCTTTCTATGCAATGTTGACAGCTGGCGCGCGCGGTATCTTCCTACGCGGTCTAGGCCAATGCTGGCAATGTGCGCGCGCGGATCAAGCTGTGCTTTCACGCTGATGTGAAACGGACGATTAACGCAAACCACCGATTTCTTGGCGTGCAATGCGCGCAGCAACGAAAAGCGCAATCACCCAACCCGTGCTGACGGCGATGCCGATGCCAAGCCAGACACCCCAGACGTCCATGCCCATGACCCCGACCAGCAACCAGACGAAAAACGCGACGCCAAATCCCTGACGGTAGATAGATATCCAAAGCGTCCAGATGGGCCGTTTGAGGGCTTGCAGCAGAGAGTTGATCGAAAAGAGCATCATATAAAGAATGAACAGGAAGCTATCGACGCGCAGATAACTGATCCCGACGTCGATGACGGGCCGGTCATCGGTAAAGAGCGACATCGCCATTCCGCCGCCGAACCACAGGACAGGTGCGGCACCGATGGTCATGACAAACCCCAGTTTCCAGCAAAACCAGACCGCTTCGCGCACCCGGTCGAAATGCCCCGCGCCAAAGTTCTGTGCGGCGATGGGCAAGAGCGCGCCAGTCATGCCGAGGACCGGCAACAGCAATATCTGCTCAATCCTGAGGGCGATACCGTAGGCAGCAATCGCATGTTCGCCAAAGCCCTTGAGGGCGTATTGCACCACGAACCCCGATACGAACATGACCATGAACGCCGTGGTTGTCGGGATCATCTGACCGAAAATCTCACGGTAGACAGTTGGGTTCGGGGCCAGTTCCGACACCGCAGCGCCTTGCAAGATGCGCAACGACAGCACAGCGCGCAGTACATACAGCATCACGCCGGTTTGCGACACCACAGTGGCCAACGCGATCCCGTTAAAGCCAAGTCCGGGGATCACTCCGGGAATGCCGTAGATAAAGAGCGGGTTCAGTACGATATTGGCAAGAAACGCAGCCATCATAGCGCGCTGCAACGTGACGCTGTCGCCGTGTGCCTGCAGGATGCCGTTTGCCGAATAGGCAATCAAAAAGCCGGGGAGGGAGGCGAGTAACCAATAGAAGTATCCGTTCGCTGCATCACGGTATCCGCCCGGTTCTGACACAATAGAGATCAGATAGGGTCCAACCAGCGTGCCGACGATGATCAGCACGATCACGGCGGTAATGGCAAACGAAAGCCCCTGCATCGCGGTGCGTCGCGCAGTATCATCGTCTTTTTTGCCGCGCGCATTGCCGACCAGCGCGCTCATCGCGGAGCCTGTGCCAAAACCAACCGCCATCATGATGAAAAACGCCTGAAATCCGATGGCAAGCCCCGCCTGCGCCTCGGTCGAGATTTGACCGGCGAAATAGACGTCAACGACATTGTACAATGTGCTGAAAAGCATCCCCATCGCCGCAGGCACGGCAAGCGTCCGGAAATGCCCGGAAATCGGGCCAGTTGTTAGGTCATGGTCACGCATGGGGATGGCTTTCGTTCTAGGCGTCCCACCCCGTTAGCTTGTTCGGCGCGGTTCGTCACGCGCGCGTTTCGGCGGCGCCCGGCACAAGGTGCCCCTAAAGCGCCAGATCCGCGACAAGCATGTCTTTTGAATATGCCGCCTTTTCCACGCGCCTCTTGATGCGACCACCCTCAACCACAACGAAATTGTCACCCAAGGCATAGGCAAAATCTGCGTTCTGCTCGACCAGAACAATCGCCATCTCTCCGCTACTGCGCAACTGGCGCAGGGCATCACCGATCTGTTGGATGACATTGGGCTGAATGCCCTCCGTCGGCTCATCCAGCAGCAAAACCGATGGCTTGGTGATCAGCGCGCGCGCGATGGCAAGCTGTTGTTGCTGTCCACCAGACAGATCACCGCCACGTCGCGCGATCATCTCGCGCAGGACGGGGAACAGCGCAAACACCATGTCTGGAACGTGATGGTCCGACTTTGGCAAACACGCAAACCCGGTTTCAAGGTTCTCTGCCACACTCATCATCGGGAACACTTCGCGTCCTTGCGGGACATAGGCGATCCCTGCATGTGCCGCCTTGAAAGGGGAGGTGAGCGTCATCGCCGTGCCGTTTAGGGTAACGGTTCCGCCAGACGCGGGATGCCGCCCCGCAACCGCCTTGAGCAGGCTGGTTTTGCCAACGCCGTTGTTGCCGATCAACGTCGTGATTTCACCGCGTGGCGCATCGAATGAAACATCGAACAGGATCTGGCTTTGACCGTAATGCAAATCAAGGTTTTGAACATCAAGCATGGCTGCGCCCTAAGTAAACCTCAATCACCCGAGGGTTTGAGGTGACGTGATCAAGGTTGCCTTCGGCCAGAACCGACCCTTCGTGCAGGACTGTTACCTTGCAATTCAGACGGCGCACAAATTCCATGTCGTGTTCGACAACCACAACCGCGCGGGTCTCAGCCGCGCGTTTAAGGATGTCTGTTGTTTTCTCGCGCTCTTCCACCGTCATCCCTGCTGCGGGTTCATCGACCAGCAGCAGACGCGGTTCCTGCGCCAGCAACATACCAATCTCAAGCCATTGCTTTTGACCGTGGCTCAGCTCCCCCGCGATGCGCGTCAGGCTGCCCAAAAGGCCAATCTCTTCCGCGATCTCTTCGATCCGAACGCCATTCTTGGCAGTCTTTTTGTGCATCAACACCGCAAATGGCCCGCGCGGGTTTTTCAACGCCATTGCCAGATTTTGGCGGACTGTCTGATCCTCGAAAACGGTGGGTTTCTGGAACTTGCGACCGATCCCTTCCATCGCAATGTCACTTTCTGACATGCCCAGCAGGGATATGTTCCGCTCGCCCCAGATGACTGTGCCCTCATCGGGTTTTGTTTTGCCGGTCACGATGTCCATAAAGGTTGTCTTGCCCGCGCCGTTCGGCCCGATGATGGCCCGTAATTCAGGCTCTGCGAAATTGATCGACAGGTTATTGATGGCGCGAAATCCGTCGAATGACACCGACACACCAGAGACTTCTAACAGCATGCTCATTCGGGTTTCCTGACTAGATAATCAAACAGTCCGCCGATGCCTTTTGGAAAGAACAGCGTGACGGCGACAAAGGTGACGCCAAGCAGCACCAGCCACCAGTCGGTCCATTGGATGACGTAAAATCCTAGGTTGATGTCAGGCGCGCCGCCGCCTGTAAACCAACTGGAGGCAAGCGATACGAATGCCGCACCAATGACCGCACCGTAAAGACGACCGCGACCCCCGATGGCAACCCAAACTGCCAGATAGATCGACGCGATGGGGGCGATCTCTCCGGGGTTGATGATGCCTGCTTGCGGATAATAAAGCGCGCCTGCGATCCCCGATATGACGGCGGTGATCGTAAAGACAAAGAGCTTGTAGCTTTCGACGTGGTAGCCCAGAAACCGCACGCGGGCTTCATTGTCGCGGATGCCTTTGATCACGCTGCCCATCTTGCCCGACACGATCCAAGCAAAGAAAACGTACCCAGCGCCAAGCGCCACGGCGGACGCAATAAAAAACACGATGGAGATGGTGGCCTGCGGTGTCGCCTCAAAACCGGGGATGTTTTGCAGGCCGGAAAGTCCGTTATTGCCGCGCAACCCGCTGTCATTTTGGAACAGGTATAAGGATAGGGCCAGTGTCATCGCTTGGGTCAGGATTGACAGATAGACGCCTGTGACCCGCGACCGGAACGCAAGCCAGCCAAAGACAAGCGCCAAGAGGCCGGGGATCAGCACGACCATCAAGAGTTGCAGAAACAGACTATCAGCAAACGACCAGATCATCGGGAACTCGGCTGAGCCCACGACGCCAAAGATCTGATTGCCAATCGCGTCTGATATCTCTTGCGGGGTCGCGGGCAGGGCTTGCCCTGCAAGGCTGTCCAGAACGATCCCTTCGGTGCGCGCATACATCAGCCACATGCCGATGGCATAGCCGCCAATCCCGAAAAACGCGAAATGCCCGAGGCTGAGGATACCGCAATAGCCCCAGACTACATCCATCGCGATGGCGATCAGGCACAGGCAAAGTGTTTTCCCCAGCGTTTTGACGAACGAGGTAGAGATCACGTCGACCCCCGTCACTTCGGACAGCAGCGTAACTGCGACGGTGAATATGCCTAGAAAGGCAAGGAACCACAGAACGGACGGGTTTTGCGCGATGAAGGTTTTGTTCATCGTTCAGCCCGATGTCCTGCACAGCGATATGTGGGAAAATTGTACATCTTTCGGCCCCTCAATCTGCTGCCGCCCGTCCCTTGAGGGCGACGATGCCCTTGGGTCTGAATTGAATGAATAGGATGATGAAAAGGATCATGTAGGTTTGCGCCGCAAGCGTGTTGGACGGGTTCAGCCATTCGATCCCCTTTTGCAGGATGCCGATCATCGACGCGCCCGCAAGCGTGCCCCAGACGTTCCCGACGCCGCCGACAACAACAGTCATAAAGCTTTGCACGATGTAATCCGCGCCCATCTCTGACGTGACTTTGGCGTATAGCCCAATCGCCACACCCGCGATCCCTGCAATGCCGGAGCCAAGGCCGAGCGTCAGCATGTTGATCCGGTCGGGGTTGATGCCCATGCTTGCAGCCATGCCAGGGTTTTGCGTCACGGCGCGCACCTCAAGGCCCAACCGCGTGCGTTTCAGAACATAGAGGATCAGCGCCAGAAAGATCAGCGCCAGCACGAATATCGCAATGCGGATGTAGCTGATCGCGATGACGTCAGAGATGACCCAAGCACCGTCCAGCCATTCGGGCGAGGTCAGCGGGCGCGCTTGGGTGCCAAAGATGTTCTTGGCCAATTGCTGTAGGGCAATGGAAATGCCAAACGTCGCCAGCAGTGTTTCCAGCGGGCGGTGATACAGATGGCGGATCACCAACCGTTCCATCGCGACCCCGGCCCCGAAGGTAACGGCAAAGGCCAGCGGCAGGGCAACCAGAATGGCAATCGTGTAGTCGGGGATGAACAACTGAACCACGTAGCCGGTGTAGGCGCCCATCATGATAAATTCACCATGCGCCATGTTGATCACACCCATCACGCCAAAGGTAATGGCAAGGCCGATTGCTGCAAGGAAATAGATCGACGCCAGTGACAAACCGTCTAGCGCCAGATCCGCAGTTTGCGCCCAGCCAACGCGCATTTCAACCGATTTGAGCGCGGCTTGCGCTGCATCGGTGATAGCGACGTCAGTCTCATCGTAGGTCTGGTAAAAGACATGCGCCTGCAACGCGGCATCACGATCCGTCAGCGTTACCAGCGGAGGCACGGTGCCGCCCGCTGCCAGTGCTGCATAGGCATCATTGCGCGCAGCATCGGTGTTCAGCTGCGCAACCGGAATGCCGCCGACACTGCCACCAATTATGTTCGCCTCAAGTGCTGCGCGGATGACGTTTGCCGGTGTTCTGGGCACGGCAAGGTTTGCTTCGACCAATTGTGCATAATAGGTGTCGGGGTCTGTCATCGGATCAAGGATTTGTGCGATATTGGCATCCGGAACTGTCGGCGCGACGCCTGCACGTACCGACAGGATCTGGTTCAAAACGCTGCGCGCCTCAACGCTCGTATCTTTGGAAAGGCTCTCGATCGCGGCAATGCGTGTCGCCGGATCAGGTGCGAAACTTGCCGACAGGAAATTCGCCAGTTGTACCTTGCGCGCCTTCAGCGCTGCGTCCGGTTCGCCTTCGATGGAGGCCAACAGCGGGGCAAGCTGTGTCGCTTCAGGCTCTCTTGCAATGGACGCAACGGCATTTTCGCGCCGCGCTAAGTCTGGATCAGCGAGTTGAAATTGCACCAACGCGGTGCCGATTAACCGTCTGACGCCGCCATTCGGCCTGATTTGTGTAAAGCCGGATTTGGGCGCGGCACTTTCAGCACCGCTGTCGATGTCTGTCAGGGTCAATGTGTCGCCGTTTTCTAGGGCAAAATAGAATGCCCCGTCTGCGCGCTGCCAGACATTCCGGTCTGACCATTCTTCCAGAAACACAGACACCGTCGGCAAACCTGATGCTACCAAATCATCCAATGCAACGCTTACCGAATTGCGTGAGGGGCTGGCGATTTCATCTGCGTGGGTTTGGAGAAGGTCTTGCAGGTTTTGCGCTTGCGCAGCAGCTGCAGTGCCAAAACAAAGCGCAATGGCGAGGATCAGGCGACGCATAAGGGGAGGGCTTTCATTCAAAGCGGGCAAGCAAAGCAGTCGGGGCCGCGAACATTCGCGGCCCCGCAAAGGCGCTTAGTAGTTTGAGGTCAACTGAACGCAGGTCTTGGTCTCGGTGTTGTACATGCCACAGCCGAGGTCTTTCCAATCAGAGGTCAGAACTGCAGAGGCTGGCAGGAAGTCTGTCCATGCATCGCCCGGCACTTCGGATGTCTGGGAAATGATGTCAAACTGGCCATCAGCGGTGATTTCACCGATCAGGACAGGTTTGGACAGGTGATGGTTTGGCAACATCACGGCAGTACCGCCTGTCAGGTTCGGGAATTCCTGCCCGTACATCGCGGAACGCACCGCATCCACGTCCGTTGTGCCCGCTGCCGTGACCGCATTCACCCACATGTTGAAGCCGATGTAATGCGCCTCCATCGGGTCGTTTGTTACGCGGTCTTCACCGGCAAAGGCTTTCCATGCTGCGATAAATTCGGCGTTGGCGGGCGTGTCTGCGGACTGGAAGTAGTTCCACGCCGCGAGGTGACCAACAAGGTTGGATGTGTCCAGACCCGAGAGTTCTTCTTCACCAACAGAAAAGGCAACGACAGGGATATCATCAGCTGAGATGTCAGCTGCAGCGAGTTCCTTGTAAAAACCGATATTTGCGTCGCCGTTGATGGTCGAGATTACGCCGACCTGTTTCCCGTCTTCGCCCAATGCCACGACATCGCCAACAATAGTGGTCCAGTCAGAATGCCCAAAAGGCGTGTAGTTTACAAAGATGTCCTCAGCAGCGATGCCTTTGTCCTTAAGATACTGCTCAAGGATATTGTTGGTTGTGCGCGGATAGACATAGTCGGTTCCCAACAGCGCGAATTTCTCAACGCCTAGTTCCTCAAGGAAATAATCCACCGCAGGAATGGCCTGCTGGTTTGGCGCGGCACCGGTGTAGAATACGTTTCTGGAGCTTTCTTCGCCCTCATATTGGACAGGGTAGAACATCAGACCGTTCAATTCTTCCAGCACGGGCAGCGCGGATTTGCGCGATACGCTGGTCCAGGAACCAAAGATGACGTCCACTTCCGATACCGTCAAAAGCTCACGCGCTTTTTCAGCAAATAGCGGCCAGTCGGACGCTGGATCAACAACCACCGCTTCGATCTGGCAGCCCAACAAACCGCCAGCGGCGTTTTGCTTGTCCACCAGCATCAGCATGGTGTCTTTCAACGTGGTCTCAGAAATCGCCATCGTGCCCGAAAGCGAATGCAGCACGCCGATCTTGATCGGATCGGCGCATTCAGCAGCAGCCAGTGTCGTGCTGCCCAAAAGTGCGGCGGTAATAAGAAAAGGGAGTTTCAGCGTCATAGGTCATACAATCCTGTTGTCGCTGCGGGTGTATTGACCGGCACGTATCGCACCTTTCAACGGCAGCCTGAGCCGTGTACTCAGAAACCCGCAACAGTGATGTTGTAGCCGCGTGAGGGGAGCAATCTGCCAGGATGGCCCTTTGCGCGGCGTTACCGTCCGATGTGGACGTGTCTGACTAAGGAATGTTTGGTGGATTCGGTCCAGAGTTTGCCCTGATCGTTTCACAGGGCGCAGGTCGATGCTCAAATCATGGTCGGTTAATGCTGCAACTGCACAATAAATATGCGGCGGGAAAAGCTGCCCAATCCGCCCCCGCAGGGGATCAACGATCGCCAATGGCATTCAGCAAAAACCGGACGTCTTAAACTGGTGTTAGTTTCGGGCCGCAGTCACCCAAGCGACCAAGGTGGCACGTGCATCGGCATCCATCGCAATGGCATTGGGCGGCGGCATGGCATGGCTGACACCCGCCTGCAAATATATCTGGCCCGCATGGCGCGCGACATCGCTTCTGGTTTCCAGCATGACGCCTTTGGGCGCCCAGCGTATCCCGTCCCAAACAGGTTCGCGCGCATGACACATCGAACAATTGCCCATCACCGTGTCATATGCATCTTCGAAACCCGCAGCAGAGACATAGCGCTGTTCATATGCCGTCAGCGGGCGCGCCTCTGCCTCCTCATAGGTGTCGCCGCCGTGCATTGTCGACAGCCATGCGATGAAGATCATCAGCAATACCGTCACCGCCCACGTCCAATGCGGACCGGCCCCCGTGGCATGCAGCGTGTTGAAATAGTGCCGGATCGTGACGCCGGTCAAGAAAATCAGGCTGGCAATGATCCAGCTGTATTCGGTGCCAAACGACAGCGGATAGTGGTTCGACAGCATCAAAAAGATCACCGGCAACGTCAGGTAGTTGTTGTGGGTCGACCGCAGCTTGGCGATCTTGCCGTATTTTGCATCAGGCGTGCGGCCGGCCTTTAGGTCGGCGACCACAATCCGTTGGTTCGGCATGATGATGAAAAACACATTCGCGGTCATAATCGTCGCGGTGAACGCGCCCAGATGAAGCAATGCAGCACGTCCCGTGAATATCTCGTTATAGCCCCAAGACATCACCACCAGCAGCGCGAACAACAGCAGCATCAGCAGCGTTGGCGCCTCACCTAGCTTGGATTTGCACATGAAATCATAGGCAACCCAGCCGATGGTCAGCGACCCCGCGGAGATCAGAATTCCTTGCCAAAGCGCCAAGTCCGCCTTGGTCGGATCGAGCAGGAACAATTCACCTCCGACCCAATAGACGATCATCAGCAGCGCCGCGCCCGATACCCAAGTGATGTAGCTTTGCCATTTGTGCCAGATCAGGTGTTCGGGCATGTTTTCAGGCGCGACCATGTATTTCTGGATGTGATAGAAACCGCCGCCGTGGACCTGCCATTCTTCGCCCGACACGCCTGCCGGCGCATTCGCGGCTTTGCGCAGGCCCAGATCAAGAGCGATGAAAAAGAACGACGCGCCGATCCATGCCATTGCCGTTACGACGTGCAACCAGCGGACCGCGAATGCGATCCAGTCCCACGTGATTGCCAAATCATACATCGCAAAACCCCAACGTCCAAACTTGCAGGCAGACTATGCCAAAGATCATTCTTCTGATATTGTCAAAAATACCAAGCAGCATCAAATATTTCAGAACAATGTCCTATCTAGATAATGTCCGCACCTTTGTCCGCGTCTATGAATTAGGCAGCATGTCCGCCGCAGGGCGCGATTTGCGCATTTCGCCTGCGGTGACGTCCTCGCGTATCTCGCAGCTTGAACAACACCTAAGTGTGCGTTTGTTCCAGCGTACCACGCGCAGCCTGACACCGACAGAACAAGGCAAAGCATTCTACGGCGGCGCCAGCGAGATTCTGGACGTGGTCGAGAACGCCGAGGCGCAAGTGGTCAACATCACCGACAACCCCAAAGGCGCGCTCTATGTGGCAGGGCCTTTGGGCGTCGGTCGCCGCTTGATCGCGCCCCTCGTGCCGGGGTTTCTGGCGCAATATCCCGAGGTAACGATCCGCCTGCGCCTGACCGACCGCAAGGTCGACCTGACCACCGAAGGTCTCGATCTTGCGTTTTTTCTAGGCCAGCCCGAGGACAGCAATCTGCGTATGCGCAAAATCGCGGATGTCGCCCGTGTATTATGCGCCAGTCCCGACTACATCGCGGCGCGCGGCAATCCGGCTGATGGGCAGGCGCTGTTGGCGCAGGGGCATGAATGCCTCAACCTGCGCTTTCCCGGTGCGACCGAATTTCAATGGCGGCTGATCACGCCGGACGGGCCAAAGCGGTTTCGCGTCACCGGGCGCTACGAATCTGACGATGGTGATGTGCTGACCGACTGGGCGCTGGGCGGACATGGTATTGTGATGAAGCCGATCTTTGAGGTTGGTGCACATATAGAGGCGGGGCGTTTGGTGCCTGTAGCGGTCAACACGCCGCCCGAGCCGATACAGATGGCGTGTCTGTTCACCCACCGGCGGGGGCAGGACCCCAAGACGCGGCTATTCATGGATTACGTGATCTCGCGTATTTCGGATGCGGTCAGCGCGCCGTCAACTGCCCCGGTAGGTGGAATAACCGAAGGGCGATAGCAGCAGCGGCACGTGGTAATGCGATGCCTCTGACATGCCGAACCGGATCGGGATTACGTCCAGAAAGCGGGGGGCTTCGGGCGGCGTACCTGTCGCATCCAGATAGGCGCCTGCGTGAAAGACCAACTCGTACACCCCGGTCTCGAATTGATTAGCGGGCAGGATTTGTTCGTCCGTGCGTCCGTCTGCGTTGGTGACAAGCGTCTTGATCAACGTGCGCGCCTCGTCTGTGATGCGAAAAAGCTCAATCTTTAGGCCATGCGCCGGGCATCCGCGCGCCGTATCCAGCACATGTGTGGTCAAATATCCGGTCATGGGTTTTGCTCCTGTTGATTTAATGCTGGTGTATAGAGACATCGCGCAGGGGTCATCAAATCTTGCACACAAGAGGCTCTTTCGTGTTTTTTTTGAAAAACGGGGTGATTGTTTTGAAATACAAGCATGCGACTGAGGAGGCCCAGCAATGACAACCTATCCCCGTGATATGACTGGGCATGGCCCGACCCCACCTGCCGCCGATTGGCCGGGCGGGACCAAGATCGCTGTGCAGATTGTCCTGAATTATGAAGAGGGTGGCGAAAACAACATCCTGCACGGCGATGCCGCGTCAGAGGCGTTCTTGTCCGAGATCACAGGGGCTGCCCCTTGGCCGGATCAACGCCACTGGAACATGGAATCGATTTACGAATACGGCGCGCGCGCAGGCTTTTGGCGCGTCCACCGGATGCTGCGCGACCTGCCCATCACCGTTTACGGCGTGGCCACCGCATTGGCCCGCGCGCCTGAACAGGTCGCTGCGATGACAGCGGCGGCATGGGAAATCGCCAGTCATGGTCTGAAATGGGTCGAACACAAAGATATGCCCGAGGACGAAGAACGCGCCCAAATCGCCGAGGCCGTGCGCCTGCACACGGAGGTCGTGGGGTCGCCGCCGCGCGGTTGGTATACAGGCCGGTGTTCCAACAACACGGTGCGGTTGGCTGCTGAGACGGGGCAGTTTGACTATGTTGCGGACAGCTACGCCGATGATCTGCCCTATTGGATGCGCTTTGGGACACGTGATCAGTTGATCGTGCCCTACACGATGGATTGCAATGATATGCGCTTTGCCATTCAGGCGGGGTTTACCAATGGCGCGCAATTTGAAAGCTACCTCAAAGACAGTTTCGATGTGCTTTATGCCGAAGGGCAGGCGGGCGCGCCCAAGGTGTTGTCCATCGGGTTGCATTGCCGGTTGATCGGGCGTCCGGGCCGTGCTGCCGGGTTGCAAAGGGTGATCGAACACATGCAAGCGCATGAGGGTGTATGGTTCGCCACCCGGCTGCAAATCGCGGAGCATTGGGCCAAAACGCATCCGCCCGTCGCGGAAGTGCAGCCGTCACAGATGGACCGCGACACATTTGTCGCCGCTTTTGGTGGTATTTTTGAGCACAGTCCATGGATCGCACAAGGCGCATTCGCTCTGGAAAAAGGGCCGACGCATGACACGGCCATCGGGGTTCACAGCTTGCTGGCGCGGGTGTTCCGCAGTGCTGATGGTGATGCGCGGCTGGGCGTCCTGAATGCGCACCCCGATTTGGCGGGCAAACTGGCGGCGGCCAAACGGTTGACGGCAGACTCCACAGCCGAGCAGGCTTCGGTCGGGTTGGACGCGTTGACAGATGACGAGCGCGCGCGCTTTGTAGAGTTGAATGGTACCTATACGGCCAAGTTCGGTTTTCCATTCATCATCGCGGTGCGCGACAACACCAAAGCCTCCATCATGGAGGCGTTTCACCGGCGCATCGACAATGACCACAACACGGAGTTTGCCGAAGCCTGCAAGCAGGTCGAACGTATCGCCGAATTACGCCTGATCGAGAAATTCAGCACATGAGCCGCCGCATCCGGATTGAGCCGCTGACAGTTGCGGCGTTCGCCCCGTTCGGGGATGTACTGGATGCCGCTGGCGCACCCGATAAGATGATAAATCAGGGCAAATGCGGGCGGTACCATGACCGCGCGCGTCTGGATTTTACAGATGGCCGCGCGGGTATCAGCATTTTTCAAGGTGAGGCACGGATATTGCCCCTGACCCTTGATCTGCTGGAGCGGCATCCGTTGGGCAGTCAGGCGTTTGTGCCGATGTCCGCCGATCCGTTTCTGGTGGTTGTGGCCCAAGATGACGCGGGCCAACCCGCACGCCCCCGCGCCTTTGTCACCGCACCGGGTCAGGCGATCAACTTTCACCGTGGCACGTGGCACGGCGTGCTGACCCCGCTGTCCGCACCGGGCCTGTTCGCGGTGATCGACCGCATTGGCGCAGGTGACAACCTGCAAGAACACGTCTTTGACGCCCCCTACATCATTGAAGAATAACCATCGAAAACCACCCCGCAAGAGGGCGGTAAATCAACCAAAAGGGACATGACCATGACAGACACTTCTATCGGGACGCCGGAACAGCTGCGCGACCCTAATTATATGCCGGCGCTGCACCGCGCGGTTCCGCTGGGCATCCAGCACGTTCTGGCGATGTTCGTTTCGAACGTGACACCTGCGATCATCATTGCAGGAGCTGCGGGTTTCGGATTTGGCTCTGACGCGGGCGCGCAGGGTTTCCCTGACATGACGTATCTGATCCAGATGTCGATGTTGTTTGCGGGCATCGCGACATTGTTTCAAACCATCGGCATGGGTCCTGTCGGCGCGCGTCTGCCCATCGTACAGGGGACGTCCTTTGCATTTATTCCGATAATGATCCCGCTGGTTGCGGGCAAAGGGGTCGAGGCGCTGCCCGCCCTTTTCGGCGGTGTTCTGATCGGTGGTCTGTTTCATATGGTCATCGGTACATTCATCGGCAAAATCCGGTTTGCGTTGCCGCCGCTGGTTACTGGCCTTGTCGTCACGATGATCGGTCTGGCGCTGGTCAAGGTTGGCATTCAATATGCGGCGGGCGGTGTTCCTGCGATCGACCAACCTGAATATGGGTCGCTCTTGAACTGGTCGGCAGCGCTGGTGGTGATCTTTGTGACCCTTGCGCTCAAGTTCTATGCCAAGGGTATGTTGGCGGTGTCTGCCGTCGTGATCGGTATCGTTGTCGGCTATTTCTATGCGATGGCGATGGGCATGGTCACGCTGGATGGGATCGCAACAAGCTGGGGCCGCGCGGCTGCAGTGTCTTTCCCGATGCCCTTCAAATACGGGTTCGAGATGAGCTTTGCCGCGATCATCGGCTTTTGCCTGATGGCGTTTGTTTCAGCAGTTGAAACGGTGGGCGATGTGTCCGGTATCACCAAAGGTGGCGCAGGACGCGAGGCGACCGAAGAAGAAATCACCGGCGCGACCTATGCGGATGGTTTGGGCACGGCGGTTGTCGGCGTCTTTGGCGGGTTCCCGAACACATCTTTCAGCCAGAACGTCGGTCTGATCGCCATGACCGGCGTGATGAGCCGCCATGTCGTGACCATCGGCGCGATCTTTTTGATCATCTGCGGTCTGATCCCCAAGGTCGGTGCCGTCATCCGCACCATCCCGATTGAAGTGTTGGGCGGCGGTGTCATCGTGATGTTCGGCATGGTCGTGGCGGCAGGCATTTCGATGCTGTCGGATGTGAACTGGAACCGCCGCAACATGGTGATCTTTGCGATTGCGCTGTCGGTGGGTTTGGGTCTGCAACTGGATCCCAAGGCGGTTCAATACCTGCCTGACACGCTGCGCATTTTGATGACGTCCGGCCTCTTGCCTGCGGCGGTGATTGCGATCGTGTTGAACCTGATCTTGCCCGAAGAACTGACAGATGAAGCGACCGAAGAGGTCTCTGGCGGTATGAAAGGCAATGGCAGCGGCTCAATGAAGGGCTGAGACGCCACCTTGGCAAATAGAAAGGCCCGGTCAGTGACCGGGCCTTTTTCGTATCCGACTGTCAGCGTGGCGCGCGCAGGGGCATATGCCGGTTTACGTCCTTGTATAGCAGATAGCGGAACCGCCCCGGGCCACCTGCATAACAGGCCTGCGGGCAGAACGCGCGCAGCCACATGTAATCGCCCGCCTCAACTTCGACCCAGTCGGTGTTCAGCCGGTAGGCGGCTTTGCCCTCCAGCACATATAACCCGTGCTCCATCACATGGGTCTCAAGAAACGGGATCACGGCACCGGGTTCAAAGGTGACGATTGTGACATGCATGTCATGGCGCAGATCGGTAGGATCGACAAAACGTGTGGTGGCCCATTTGCCATCGGTGCCGGGCATGACGGTGGGGGCGACGTCTTGCTCATTAGCGATGATAATCTCTGGTATGTCCAAGCCTTCAACCGCTTGATACGCCTTTCTGATCCAATGAAACCGCAGCATTTCGTTGCCGTGGTTGCGCAAGGTCCATCCCGACCCCGGTGGCAGGTAGGCATAGCCGCCCGGCGTCAGCACATGGGTTTGCCCCGCCACGGTCAGGTTGGCGCTGCCTTCGACGATGAACAGAACGCCTTGCGCCTCTGGATCGGTCTCGGGCCGGTCCGACCCGCCACCGGGCGCGACCTCCATGATGTATTGCGAAAACGTCTCGGCAAAACCGCTGAGCGGGCGGGCGATGACCCACAGCCGCGTGTCGTCCCAGAACGGCAGGAAACTGGTCACGATATCGCGCATCGTGCCTTTGGGGATCACGGCGTAGGCATCGGTAAAGACGGCGCGGTCCGTCAGCAGTTGGTCCTGACCCGGATGACCGCCCTTTGGCGCGTAATAGCTGGCAGACATGGTATCCCTCGCGTTGTTATTGCCGCCACTATCGGGCGGCGCGCGCGGAAAGGCCATGCCGGATCGCAGCGCAAAACTGTTTGGGAAATTTTGATAATCTGCCGGTGTCCTGCACATCTTGCCGGACACCGCTGTGGTATATGGGAAACCGTTTCTTGCGGGGTTGCAGCCGCTCAGGTTTTCCAATCGCCTGTCTTGTTCCACCAGCGGTGTGGATTGTCCTGATCATCCAGCCCTTTGCCCAGACTGCGCAACACTTCTGTGACTGTGATCACCGGCTCATAGTAACTGTGCACCTCGTAGATTGCTTCGATCACGGCGCGCAACTGGTCTGGGTCGCGCGGCAGATAGAACCGCATTTCATCGACATGGGGGCGTTTGCGAAGGGTGTCTTCTGCGCCCGTCGGCGTGCCCGCGCGAGGCCGGTAGTATTCAAACCCAGACGGCGCGCGATAACCGTTGCGGTCTGTCTTGCCCTGCACCAAAGGCGCGACACTGGTCACCGCATCGAAAATGCGGTCGATGTCCTCTTGGGGCGCCTGAAACATGATCAACCACATCGGCTGCATCTGGGTCGGGCGGGTTTCGAAACCATCGCGCAGAATGTTGGATTCATGCATAGCGCATACCGCTTTCCAACACCTCGAAACCCGCGATTTCGAACTCATAAAGCCCGGTATTGTCAGGTTTGGTTGTGCGGGCCGTCAGAACGCCCCCATCGGTATGGTAAACTGCATGGACCGTGTGCAATGCGCGGTAGCAATGGGTGCCATCGGGATAGAAAAACTTGATCATCGTTTTATCCTTTTTGGAGGGGTGCAGGCAGGCCGCGGCCATCGTTCCACCATCTGTTCGGGTTTGTGTTGTCGGGATCGTAACGCGCACGGCTTGCCCAGTCTTCGCGCACATAGATCACCGGCTCTTCGTAGTGGTGAACGTCGAGGATGGCATCCATCACCTGCTGCAAAGCAGTCAAATCACGCTCGATTGAGATTTTGACCTCAACTGCGGGGTATGTTTCGGGGACACCCGCAACATAGCTGTCTTTGTGCGTGGTCGTCGTGGAGCCGGGCAGGGGTTGTGTTGTTTCATGACCCACCGCACTGACAGACGCGTTGCGTTGGTAGCGCCCGTAAGCCAGCGGATGCAAGGCCAACGCTGCATCCAGAATACGGTCAATGTCATCGGGGCGTGTTTGTATCTCGAGGGTCCAGACAGGGTCCAGTTTGCCCGTTCGGGCGGTGTAATTTTCCAGCATAATATTCCTCCTTTTTTGTTAGCTAACATGTCGCTGCTGACAACAGGGTGTCAGCATTGTTGTGCTAAAAGGGTGCATGCCCCGTTCAACGCGCCTCTTTGAGATCATCCAGTTCCTGCGCCAAGCCAAAGGACCGGTAACCGCACAAGCGATTGCTGACGCGTTGGAAGTGACCAAGCGGACTGTTTACCGCGATATGGCCGCACTTCAGGCGATGCGTCTGCCGATCATTGGGGAGGCGGGTGTCGGATATGTCCTGCGCTCCGGCTATGATTTGCCGCCGTTGATGTTCACGCAGGACGAGTTGGAGGCGATTGTTGTCGGCCTAGCTTTGTTGGGGCGCAGCGGGGATCGCGGGCTGCAACAAGCGGCGGGCAATGTGGCGGCCAAAATCACGCAAGTCTTGCCAGAAGGCGCACAGGCGGCCGCGCCACTGCATGTGTCGCGCTGGAATGTTGTGCCCTCATCTGCGGTCGAGCCAAGCACGCTGCGGCGCTACATTCGCGAGGAGGCGGAACTGCGCATTGCCTATTGTGATCAATCAGGGGGCAAAACCGTCCGCGTGATCAAGCCGCTGGCCTTGATCTATTACATTGACGCGGTGTTGTTGGCGGCATGGTGTGATCTGCGGCAAGGGTTTCGTCATTTCAGGATCGACCGGATCGAGGACTGCGTGCAGACCGGTGCATCGTTCACGGTGCAAAGTGACGATCTGGCGAGGCGTTGGGAGGCAGAAAGCGATCTGCCCCAAGCGCTGACCGAGGGTCAAAGCAACTGAGATTTGGACTTTTCAGGCGTCTATAACTAGCAACCGGCCGGGTAAACTTGGTTGCATCAGCGCTTTCGACGGAACACTCTATCTCTATGAAAACTCCGCTGCCTTTGCTGGTGTTTACCGACCTCGACGGAACACTGATTTCGCATGATACCTACGAATGGGATGCCGCGGCTCCTGCGTTGGTAGCCTTGCGTGGTATTGGCGCTGGTGTGGTGCTGGCAAGCAGCAAAACAGCCGCCGAGATTATCACATTGCGGCAGGCGCTTGGCTTGGAAAGATGGCCTGCCATCGTTGAGAATGGTGCGGGACTATTGGCCCCTCACAGCACCGTCTTACCTGACAATGCAGCTTACTTTTTAGTGCGGCAGACGTTGAACGATATGCCGCCCAAGGGGCGCGACCATTACCGTGGCTTCGGCGATATGACTGTCGATGAGATTGCGGAAATCACTGGGCTTGATCCGGACGCTGCCGGGCGCGCGGCGCAGCGGGCGTTCTCTGAGCCGGGCCTGTGGTCTGGAAATCCTTCGGAATTAGATGAATTTTTAAGCGACCTTGCTCAAAAAGGCATCATTGCGCGCGAAGGAGGCCGGTTTTTGACCCTCTCGCTCGGCAAGACCAAGGCCGATCAGATGGCGGATATCATTGCGCAGTATCAGCCCACCCACACGGTTGCGCTTGGCGATGCGCCCAATGACGTTGAAATGCTGGAAACCGCTGACCTTGGTATCATCGTTCCAAACCCGCACAATGCGCCGTTGCCTGCGCTCAAGGGCGAGGCGACGGGGTGGATAACGCGGACGACCCGGATCGGACCTGAGGGGTGGAATGCAGCGATGCTCGATCTGCTTATGCGCCTCAATCTAACGTAAGGAAGACACCAAATGGCTGATTTTCACCAGAACGGGAACATCGCAACACTGCACAACCTGCGCACACGGTCCTGTGATGAAATGACCTATGAGTTGGAAACCTTTGCCCAGACCCGGAAGATGTCGTTGATCCTGCCCTGCCTCTATTCGGAGCTGGAAACCGATGCGATGCCCCGCATTCTGGCGGAACTGGCCAAGGTCAAATACCTGCACCGGATTATCATCGGTCTTGATCGCGCCGATGAGGCGCAGTTCCGCCACGCCAAGGCGTTTTTCAAAGGGCTGAACCAGAACCACATCGTGATCTGGAACGACAGTCCGCGTATGTTGGCACTCGGGGCGGAACTGGACACGATGGGTCTGGCACCAGCAGAGCCGGGCAAAGGCAAGAACGTCTGGACCGCGATGGGCTATCTGATTGCCTGCGAGGACAGCGCGGTCATGGCCATCCACGATTGCGATATTGTAACCTACACCAACGACCTGCTGGCGCGGTTGATCTATCCGGTCGCAAACCCGAATTTCCCCTATCAACTGGCCAAGGGGTATTACGCGCGGGTCGGCGGTGACAAGCTGAACGGGCGCGTTACCCGTCTGTTGGTCAGCCCCTTGCTGATCGCGCTAAAGCGGGTGGTCGGGGATCGCGATTACATCGACTATCTGCGCAGCTTTCGCTATCCATTGTCGGGTGAATTTGCGTTGCGCACCACGATCCTACCAGATCTGCGCATCCCGTCTGATTGGGGGCTTGAGATTGGGGTGCTGTCAGAGGCGTGGCGCAATCTGGCGCCCAAAGCGGTTTGTCAGGTCGAAATAGCCGATGATTATGATCACAAACATCAAGACCTGAGCGAAGAGGACGCAAACACTGGCCTTAGCCGCATGTCGACGGACATCTGCAAGGCAATTTTCCGCAAACTTGCGGCGGATGGCACCGTGTTTACGCCCAATGTGTTCCGCACGCTCAAGGCGACTTACTACCGGATGGCGCTCGACCTGCTGGATGCCTATTACAACGACGCCAAGATGAACGGGCTCAGCATCGACCGGCATCAGGAAGAACGCGCGATTGAGCTGTTTGCCGAGAACATCATGCGGGCGGGTCAGACGTTTTTGGACAACCCGAACGAGACGCCCTTTATCCCGACGTGGAACCGCGTGCATTCTGCCAACCCCGGTTTTCTGCTTGCACTGCGCGAAGCCGCAGCGGCGGACGATGCCGAGTTCGTCTAGCCCCGGTTGGTGATCCACATGCACTGGTAGGGCGCGAGCGTGATGTCTTGCGCGCCTGCATCAATGGCTGCGCTGTCCAGTAGATCAATCCAGTCTTCATCTTCGATCAGGTTCAGCGCAGCGGCAGAGATCGTGATGGTTTCGTCACTGACGTTATGCAGCGCAAAGATGGATTGGTGGCGGTCAATGCTCTGCCTCCAAATCGCGAAAATGCGTTCATCATGCAGATCGACGGTGAACTGTGTGGCGTTGGGGTGAAAGGCGCGCTGGCTTTTGCGCAGTTGTAGCCGCGCGGACAGATCGCGCAGGACGCAGGCCTGCGCGCTGTCGGGGTCTGCAAGACGGTCGCGCAACGTGGGATAATCCCAGCGGTGCCGGTTGATCGCGCGGTTCATGCCACGGTGCACGACCTGTTCGTGGTCGTTCGGCGTGGCCAGCATCGCGTGGATATAAAAGGCCGGGATACCTTCCAAAGACATCACAATGGTCTGTGAACAGATGAACCGCGCGTGGTGATGGGCGTCCGCCCCGCTAAATGTTTGGGACAATGCATCATAGAACGTCGTGTTCAGCTCATACGGACTTTCGGTACCGTCGGGCATGGTGCGCATCGACACCATACCGCCGATGGTTTTGACCGTGTCGATGACCTGCTGCTTTTCATTTTCGGGCAGCAATCCTTCGGCGGGACGCATGCCAATACCGTCATGGCTGGCCGTAAAGTTGAGGTAGGCGCATCCCATGGGTGCCGGCGGCATGGCGCGCTGCCAGCGGCGCAAATAGGTCGCATTGCCGGACATCATCGCGTGCAGGATCAGCGGCGGCAGCGGAAAGTTATAGATCGCATGCGCCTCGCGCCCCTTGCCGAAATAACTCAGGTTTTCCGCCTTGGGCACGTTGGTTTCGGTCAGAAGGATGACCTTTTCGGACGCATAATCACACAACACGCGGATCAACTGAATGATGGCATGGGTTTGTGGCAGATGAATCGACGGCGTGCCGATTTCCTTCCACAAGAACGCGACGGCATCAAGGCGGATGATCTCGACGCCATTGTCCACATGCAGGCGGATGATGCGTAGAAATTCAAGCAGCACGTCGGGGTTACGAAAATCCAGATCGACCTGATCATGACTAAAGGTGCACCACACATGGCGCGGGCCGTTTGTCGTTTCGACCTCGCGCAGCAGCGGCGTGGTACGGGGGCGGACAACATCGCGCAGATCGTCGTCGGGCGAGGCCTCGAAAAAGAACTTATCGTAGGGGGCCTGCCCTTGTTGGTAGGCATGAAACCAACTGCTTTGGCTTGAGACATGGTTGAGCACCAGATCGGACATCAGCTGAAACTTGCCCGCGATGCGCCTGATGTCGGGCCAATCACCAAGCTGCGGGTTCACAGCGCGAAAGTCCGAGACGGCAAAACCATCATCGGATGTATAGGGAAAGAATGGCAGAATGTGCACGCTGTTCAACGTATCGCTGAGGTAGGTCACGAGGAAATCATGGATCAGATCAAGCGGCTTGTGCACGCCGTCCACGATGGAATTGCCATAGGTGATCAGCAGCGCGTCCTTTTCTGACCACAGCGTATTGCCCGGCACCCGCGCACGGCTGCGCCGCGTGATACTCTCCGGCCAGAAGGCATCAATGACCATGCTTGACAAAATATCAGCATCAAATTCGGGGTAAATCTGGTGCAGAAGGGTCGCCAGCTTGGGACCAAGGGAGCGCGAGGAAGCGTTCATGCAATGAGGGCCTTCGGTGCAGTAATTCAGACATCATCTAAACATGAAACTTTTTGAGTTGCGAGGTCAGCACATGATCGGATGCTGCAAGCGGCTCATTTCGATGCAACTTGGCGACGTGGGCGTATAAATCTTAAGCGCTCCGGTACGGGATGCGCTGCAATACGCGTATAATCGAATGATGCCAGGTGATTGTTTCCCTTCGGTTAGGTCGGTGTTTCCAAATGTCTGGCTAGTGATGTGCCACACTTTCGGCTAAATTGGTACAAATACTCAGCGCTTCTGTCGGGAGAGTCTGTGGCTCTTATGCGACGGGCGCGTTTTCTGTTGCCGGCTCTATTCTCTGCCTTAGGGCAGCGTTCCCCCCGGTCGCCATATGCCTGCACGGAAGCAGGCAAAATCTAAGGAAGACCAGTCACATGCCTACAATCGATGTTGTCCGCCAAGATGTGAACCCCTACCAAACCGCGAATGGCATCCGCGACGATACCGGGTCTCGTGGCGTCGATCTGGAAGGCGCGCTGGTTACGGTAACCTATGCGGATGGCACCGACGAATCGCTGGTATGGGAAGCGTTTGATCCATTTACGTTTGGCGGCGTGAACAGGGCTGACATCAGCATGAACTTCGGTTTCCTCTGGGTGGAAATGACAACCAACAAACTGTTGACGTCGTTGCGCATTGATCTTGCGCCCTCCAGCTCCGTTTTTGACATTATCTTTAATGATGACGATGATCCCGAGGGTGGCTCTACGCCGGGTTCGCGCTTTGGTTCTCCGTTTGAGGTCAGGTCCGATTCGGAGTCGTTAGAGGGCGGTGTCACGGCGACGTATTCCGGTATCGTCAATCTGGTCGGTCGTCCGGCGGACCGGGACCTTTACACAACCATGCTCGTGGACTTCTCGGGCCTGACGGCGGGCGGCATTCTTGGCGACGTCGAATGGACCTCTGACATTGATACGATGCAGTTCGCTAATGATTTGGTCGCCGTTGGTACTGACGGGGAGTTTTTTCCCGGAACATCCGGGCCGGATGATCTGGTGGGTGGTACCGGGTCCGATACGATGCAAGCCTATGACGGTGATGACAGGTTGACGGGTGCCGCTGGTAATGACCGGATTGATGGCGGTAACGGTATTGATACCGCCGCCTATTCCGGCAGCCAGAACAGCTATACCCTGACGCTAAGCCCGACAGGCACGAGCGTGACAGATCGTAGATCCGATGGAAACGGCACCGATACACTGATCGACATCGAGTTTCTGGACTTTGATACGAACATCTTCGGCGGGCCGGTTAATCTTGGTATCTTTAGCGCGCCGGCAGACATTTCTGCCGATGATCTGGAAAGCATTATTGAACTCTACATCGCGTATTTCAACAGAGCCCCGGATGCCGAAGGTCTTTATTTCTGGGGGGCTGTCTTTAACAACGGGTTCACCTTGGCCCAGATTGCCAACGGGTTCTTTGACCAAGACGAGACCCGCGCCGCATATCCAACCGGCACGACCAACGAAGAATTTGCCACCATTGTTTACAACAACGTCTTGGGCCGGACGCCGGACGCTGGCGGGTTCGAGTTTTGGGTGGGTCTTTTGAACGACGGGCGTGTCGCGCGGGACGAATTCATCTTGCGCGTTCTGGAAGGCGCAAAGGCTGATCTGCGGCCAGACTTGGGTCAGGATTTCGTCGATCAGCAATTGGCTGACCGCGCGTTGCTGGAAAACAAAACGGACATCGGCGCGTACTTTGCGGTGCACAAAGGCATGTCCGACGTCGATGATGCCGTCACAGCGATGGACCTGTTTGATGGCACGCAGGCCAGCATCAATGCTGCGGTCGATGCGATCGACGGCTTTTATGCCGATGCATTGGACCCGCTGAACGGGGAATTCCTGATGCCACTGGTCGGCGTGCTGGATGATCCGTTTTTGGTCTGATCGTTCATCAGATCTGCTAAGCTGACATATTGACGCCTGCGCTACGTTCGCCAGAGGCTGGTGCCTGATATTTCGGGCAAAGCCCCCGAGGCTGGTTGCTGGCCGTGGGACGCGGACGAGCGAATGTGCGTTGCAATATTGTGGACCGCACCTCCTGAAACATGCCGAAATGTTGTTTTGTGAGGGCCATCAAGTCTCATGAGACTTAGAAGCTTGGCCCATAGCTGTTGCGTTTTGCACACAATAACTCATTCTTAAAATAGAACGAAATCAAGCAAACATTGAATTTATAATATTGAATGAGGGCTGTTAGTTCTCTCTCCAATTGGCAAGCCGCCACAAGGAGAGACCCTCATGACACCCGCCGTTTTGTTATATCTAGCCCCGCTCGCTTTGCTTGTCGCAGCGGCATTGGCCTTTCGAGGGCCGGATATGCGTCCAACATATGTGCTCCGTTTGACGCAAGGCTTATCGCTGGCCGCACTGGCAGCGGCGGTGCTGTCAGGCTTTGCTCTGCTCACTGAGGGTTCAATGACAAGCGGGTTGATCGGCCTTGCAGGCTTGGGGATGTCCGCGCGGCTTGATGCGGTCAGTGCGGTTATGCTGCTGTTGGTCAGTTTCATTGGCTGGGTCGTGATCCGCTTTGCAGCAACCTACATGGACGGCGAGGCCCGGCAGGGGCCGTTTACCGGCTGGCTGTGTATGACATTGGCAGCCGTGATGATGCTAGTGATTGCCGGCAACATCGTACAGTTGGCCCTTGCCTGGGTCGCAACAAGCGCGGCATTACACCAATTGTTGCTGCATTATCCTGACCGTGTCGCGGCCCAGCGGGCAGCCCGCAAGAAATGGATCACCGCGCGGGTCGGAGATGCAGCGCTGCTGCTGGCGGTTGTCCTGCTTTATGTTCAGTTCGGCACAGGCGATATCGCCCAGATCCTGGCAGCCTCACGCGCCGATGAAGGTCAGATCAATGCGTCCTTGGTCGCAGCGGCGCTTGCCCTTGCCGCCATACTGAAGTCCGCACAATTTCCGATGCACGGCTGGCTGACCGAGGTGATGGAAACACCGACACCGGTCTCTGCCTTGTTGCATGCAGGGGTGATCAACGCCGGTGGTTTTTTGTTGATCCGCTTTGCCGATGTCATGGTGTTGGCGCCCGGCGTTTTGGCGGTGCTGGTCATGCTGGGCGGTTTCACGGCGCTGTTTGGGGGGCTGGTGATGTTGACACAATCGGCGGTCAAGACCTCGCTGGCGTGGTCCACTGTTGCGCAGATGGGTTTCATGATCCTGCAATGCGGTTTGGCGCTGTTCCTGCTGGCTTTGCTGCACATAGTGGCGCATTCGCTTTACAAAGCGCATGCTTTTCTGGCCTCTGGCACTGCCGTTGACAACGTTGCTGCCATTCGCAGGCCCGGCCCTGTGGCCATCCCGAATAGTATCGCGGTGGCGCGCGCGTTCGTGATTGCGCTGGTGATCTATGCGGTCGTGGCGTTTGTGTTTGGTATATCGGGCAAGTCCCCGCAGGCCATCGCGCTGGGCGCCATCCTGATCTTTGGTGTCGCGTATCTGCTGGCCCAAGGGCTGGCCGATGCCGCCCCGCGGGTGTTGATGCAGCGCACGGCGGCGTTTTCGGTCGCGGCGGCTGTCGGGTATTTTGCGCTGCAAACCGGGGCAGAGTGGATGATGTACGGCACATTGCCCGCCACACCGTCGCCCGGACCACTGGAATGGGCGCTGATCGTGCTGGCCCTGATGAGCTTTGGCATCGTCGCAGTCGCCCAAGCGATGTTCCCCTTGTGGGCGCATCACCCTGCGGCGGCAGGCATGCGCGTGCACCTGTCCAACGGGCTTTATGCCAATGCCGTCTTTGACAAACTGCTGCGCGGTTGGTCAACCAAGACCCCTTCTTGAATATCGTTAAGGATTAATCAGATGAACGCTATTACAAACCTCTCGATCAAAACCCTGACGCAGGCCAGTGACGCGGCAGCACGCGCGATCCCGCCGGTTTGGCCGCTGGCCTCTTCCGTCGCGGTGAACCCTTTTCTGGGGCAAACCGGCGAAACGCTGGCACAGGTCGGCGCAAGACTGGGCCGTGTTGGCGGTGTGCCTGTCACGATGCCGCGCGCGTGGTATATGTCGCGTCTCAAGGATGGCACGATTACAGATGCAGATATTGCCGCCGCACTTGAAGTGTACCCGGCGGGTGCGTTTGGGGGCGTGGCCGACATCAAGGTGCTCGCTGCTGTAAAGGCCGCCACGCCAGGTGCGCAGCCCACCATTGCCGACCTTGCGGCTCAAGTCTCTGGCATTGATTGGCCAGGGGTGATTGCGGACCGCTTTGGCAACTGGGCTGCCGGGTATTTCGACCAAGGTCAGGCGCTGTGGGCTGCGCCGCGCAGGCGGGGGGCCTATGATGCATGGCGTCAACAGGCGACCCATGATCTGACGCCAGAAATTATCGGCCTCAAGGGGTTTGCCCAGTTTGTCAGTGACACGCCGGACATAGCCGATGATGCCAAGGCACGTGCCGCAACGACACTTGGCCTGCCTCAGCAAGCGCTGGAGACCTACCTGCACCAGTTGCTTTTTGGTTTGGGCGGGTGGGCGCAGGTCGCGCGGTACAGATTGTGGCAGGCAGAATTGGCTGGTGGCAATGATCAGACCATCACCGAAATGCTGACCATCCGGCTGCTCTGGGAAGAAGCGCTATGGCTCCAGTACCAAGATCAGATCGGGGACATGTGGGACGCCGTAAAGACCGCCCATGCAACGCCCGTCACAGCAGATATTGACCAGACCGTTAATGCGATCCTGCAAGACGCATGGGAGCGGTCGGTGCAGCGCGATCTGGCAGATACCTTTGCCACACAAACCCCTGTTGCGCCGACTAAGCGCCCCGTTTTGCAGGCTGCGTTCTGTATCGACGTGCGGTCAGAGGTTTACAGGCGGGCGCTGGAATCAGTTGATCCGGGCATCCAAACCCTTGGCTTTGCCGGGTTCTTTGGTCTTACGGCATCGCATAGGGGATTTGCATCTGATGTGGATGAATTGCGGTTGCCGGTGCTGTTGAACCCCGGTGTGACCTCAACCTCGCAGGGTGATGATGTGCATGCGGATCAAAACGCCCGGTTCAAGGCCCGTGCGGCCCGTGCATGGGGACGGTTCAAACTGGCGGCAGTATCGTCGTTTGCCTTTGTCGAGGCGATGGGTCCGGTTTATGCGGGCAAACTGGTGCGTGATGCGCTGAACCTTGCTCCCAACGTGGCCCCGGCAGGCCCTATGCCCCGGTTGGAACCCGCGCTGGACCTAGACGCGCAAACTGGCGCTGCCGAGACTATTTTGCGGGCCATGTCGCTTACCGATAACTTTGCGCGGTTAATTGTGTTGGCGGGCCATGGGGGGAATGTCGTCAACAATCCCTTTGCCAGTGGCCTGCATTGCGGCGCTTGCGGCGGCTATTCCGGCGAGGTGAACGCGCGTTTGCTGGCTGGGCTGTTGAACGCTGCCGATGTGCGCAAGGCACTTGCGGGGCGTGGAATAATGGTGCCCGCCGACACGCTGTTTGTGGCGGCCTTGCACGACACCACGACAGACGCGATCACGCTTTATGCAAGCGACAGCCTCTCATCCGGGCACGGCGCAGATTTGAGACAGGCCCGGGCGTGGTTCAAGTCCGCCGGCAGCGTGACCCGTGGCGAGCGGGCCTTGCGGTTGCCGCGCGCAGCAGGTCAAGGCGACGTTACATTGCGCAGCCGGGACTGGGCCGAAACCCGCCCCGAATGGGCGCTGGCAGGTTGCAAGGCGTTCATCGCCGCACCAAGGCAACGGACCGCCGGCAAAAGTCTGGAGGGTCGCGCGTTTTTGCATGATTACAACTGGCACAACGACAAGAGCTTTGGTGTGCTGGAACTGATCATGACCGCGCCAGTGGTCGTGGCAAGTTGGATCAGCCTGCAATATTATGGATCGACCGTGGCACCGGATACCTTTGGTGCGGGCAACAAGTTGCTGCACAATGTCGTCGGTGGCATCGGCGTGGTTGAAGGAAACGGCGGCACCCTGCGCGCGGGTCTGCCGTGGCAGTCTGTGCATGACGGCGAAAACTATGCCCATGATCCGCTACGGCTGTCGGTGTGTATCGAGGCCCCGCGCGAGGCGATGACGGATATCCTCAAGCGACATGACGGTGTGCGGGAATTGTTTGACAATGGCTGGCTGCACCTGTTCGCGCTGGACGAAAACGGCCATATGGCGTGGCGCTATGCGGGGAACCTTGAATGGTCCGAAATGCCGCATGTTTCAAAGATAACACCGGTGGTTCAACTGGCAAGTTGAACTGCCCTGGGGTGTGGTTGGTGAAAGGAGGTGCCGGTCAATCGTTGGCGGGCACCTTTTCCCTTTAAACGATGTTCAAGACCATACCGGCATTGTTTTGCAACGCGGTTAGAGGGCGGATGTGCCATGATCCCGTATAGATTAAACGTTCGACCACGGCACATGGTACGCCAGTTTGCACGTTCAGCGCGTGCAAGAGGTGAGAGTTTAGAACAAGGAAAGTGCTGCTTGATGCCGACTGTACAAGGCAACTAATTCAAAATAGCTTTGTTCTTATAAATTTTTCTACCTGAATTGATGTTTTGAACTTCAACGGCCGGAAAGAACGCGCGTTATGGTTTCGCAGCCCCCTCCGTCAGAGCAACCACAGACAGAAAAGCTGCGCACGCTTGAGGCGGAAGTCGCGATGTACCGCGCAGAGGCGGTCGCCGCGTCCGAAATCCTGCGCACGATCAGCAGCACCAAAGGTGACGTTCAGCCGGTGTTTGACGCCATCCTGAAAAACGCTGCAACGCTGTGCAGTGCGGATCAGGCCGCGCTGCAGCTTGTGAATGAAGCCCGCACACATGTCAGCCTCATGGCTGATTGGGGGCACGACCATACCGCGTGGCAGCCGGGACTTGAATTTTCGCTAGATGCGCCGCTTTCAGTTGTGACAACGATACGAGAGGCCAAGGTCGTTCACATTGCGGATTATGCACAGACAGACGCCTACAAGAACCGTGATCCGATTGCCGTATCGTTGGTTGAAACCGAAGGGGTTCGGACGCGATTAATCGTCCCGCTCTTGAAAGACGGCATTGCGATTGGGTGCATTTCCCTAAGCCGCCGCGAGGTTCGGTCTTTCGTTCCGTCGGAAATCCAACTGGTTGAGACGTTTGCCGCCCAAGCTGTCATTGCCATCGAAAACGTGCGCCAGTTTCAGGAAATCCAGAACCGGTTGCAGCGTGAGGCGGCGACCTCTGATGTGCTCAAGGTCATCAGCCAGACACAAAACGACGAGGCGCCGGTGTTCTGGGCCATTCTTGAAAAGGCCCAAGCGCTCTGTAATGCGCCGATGGCTGGGCTTGTCCTTGGTGGGCCACAAGACGGGGTGATGACCCTTCCCGCACATATTGGCATTTCTCCCGAAGTGGTCGCCTTGTTCGATACCGGCCAGATGAAAGTCGATCCTGACCTGTCGTATTCCGCCAAGTGTATCGTCGAAAGTAGGTTGATCGCGTTTGACGACATGGGGCAAAGCGATCTTTACAAGGCGGGCAGTCCCATCGTTGGCCCTATGGTGGACACATCGGGCATCCGTAGCGTGCTTTTTGTTCCCCTGATCAAGGACAGTGCCGCGATAGGTCTGATCACGCTGTTTCGATATGACATCAACCCTTTCTCTCAAAACGAGATTTCGCTGGTAGAAACGTTTGCCGCGCAAGCTGTGATCGCCATCGAGAACGTGCGCCAGTTCCGCGAGGTGCAGACCCGGCTAGAGCGCGAGGCCGCGACCAAAGAAATTCTGTCAGTCATCAGCCAGAGCCGTGATGATGAAACCCCTGTTTTCCGCGCGATTCTGGACCGGGCGGAACGGCTGTGCCATGCGCAGGGTGGTGGGTTGCAACTGGTCAATGAGGCACGAACACATCTGCTGATGATGGGGTCAAAAGGTGAAGACCACGGATCCTTTCCAGTCGGTTTCACCTTTGACCTGACCGAGCCTTTAGGCATGTGCATCGCCGTCAACGAGGCGCGCGTTGTCCATACGGAGGATTTGAAAGACACCGATCTCTATCGTGCCGGGCATCCTGGACGGGTTGCCTTGGTCGATGTGGAAGGGTCGCGCACGCATTTGAACGTGCCGTTGCTCAAGAACGGTGTGGCTTTTGGCAACATCACCCTGAGCCGCAAGGAGGTGAAGCCGTTTTCAGCCGATGAAATCGCGCTGGTCAAATCCTTCGCCGCCCAAGCCGTGATTGCCTTAGAAAACGTGCGCCAGTTCCGTGCGCTTCAGGACACGTTGGAGCAGCAAGAGGCGACGTCAGAGGTGCTGAGGGTCATCAGCAGTGCACAGTCCGATATTCAGCCTGTGTTTGACATGATCGCGCGCAGTGCGACAGACTTGTGTGGCAGCCGGTTCTGCATGGTCTGGCGCTATGATGGCACGATGATGCATTACTGCGCAAGCTACGGCTTTACCGACGATTTCATCGAAGGCTACCGTGCGAATTGGCCCGCCGTACCGGGTGCGGGGTCGCTGACAAAAGCGGTCGTTGATAGCTGCGATGTCGTGCGTATCATGGATGCTTGCTCCGATGAATACACGGACCACGCAACGGCGCGTGCGTTCGGCTTTCGCCAGATGATCGGTGTGCCGGTGATGCAGGGCAAATCGCTTTGGGGGACGATCATCATGGGCTGGCCGGATGGCGAAGCGCCCAGACAATCCGATATTGATCTGGCCCGGACATTTTCGGATCAGGCCAGCATCGCCATCGAAAACGCACGGCTTTTCACTGAGACGCAGGAGGCGCTCGAGCAGCAAACCGCAACGGCAGAAGTCCTCAAGGTCATCAGCCAGTCTGCGTTTGATTTGCCAACCGTGCTGCAAGCCTTGATCGAGGCAGCCGCAGAGCTTTGTGAAGCGTCGATCTGCATATTGTTCAACAGGGTTGGCGATGAATTGCACCTCGGGGCAAATGTCGGTTGCACACCCGAAATGATCGACTTTCATACCCGCAATCCGCACAAATGTGACCGCACGAATATTGCAGGGCGCGTGGTGATGGATGGCAAGACGCAGCACGTGCATGACATTCATCTTGATCCTGACTTTGCCACGCCGCAATCGGTTGAACTGGGCGGATGGCGCTCCATCATTGCTGTCCCCTTGATCCGCGACGGTGAAGTCATCGCGGTGCTTGACCTTGCGCGCCGGGAGTATCCGAAACTCTGTGTATGAGGCTTAGCCCATGCGGTTTTGACGGGTCATTTATTGAACCGTTCGGGGTATAGGATCGCGAACTGGTTTCGCGCG
>Ga0209199_1000759_pt1 | contig 42838 bp, 26 predicted proteins | sample COGITO_mtgs_1105_7_FD_184805 | JGI IMG/M metagenome (GOLD analysis project Ga0209199, IMG submission 184805) | Pelagic marine microbial communities from North Sea - COGITO_mtgs_110523 (SPAdes) (version 2) | ecosystem: Environmental > Aquatic > Marine > Epipelagic ... | reverse complement strand
ACTTCAAAACCACCAACTTCATTTTCTGACCATTTGTTTAGGTTTTGCACTTCTCTAAGATCCCCTATCATCATCGTTTTGTCGAATTCGGCAAAACCAGAATTGTAAATTCCAACAATTGTATATTTTCTATTTGAAGGTAATTTACTCGTTGCTGTTTTTCTAAAAGTAGCTAAAATAGTGTCGTTTAATTTTAGTTGCAATCGATTTATAATCGTCTGAGATAATAAGACTTCTTTGGTTCTTTCTTGTTTCAAATCAGGGGTTTTTCCAGCGATTAGATATTCCTTAAAGAAAGTCCAATCGTAATCTGTAGAAACTCCTTTAAATAAAATCCCTTCAAAGTCAGTTTTAGTTCTTAAAATTCCAAATTTATTTGCAAAAACTTGAATATTTTTAATCCCTGAGATTCCCTCAAATTTCGGGTAAAAATCTTGATTCTTTTTGATGGGTACTGTTGAAATATCAGAATTATTAGCATCGTAATTGACAATTTGCACATGCCCTTTAAACCCCGCCATTTTATCACGAATTTTGTATTGCAGACCAGCGCCAGTTGCAACAGCAACAAGCATAATAATAATTCCTAACGCAATTGCAGTGATTGCAATTTTTATTATTGGCGATGAAATGCTATTTTTATACTTTTTGCCACTAATAACGCGTTTTGCAATAAATAACTCGTAATTCAAACTATGATCGATTTTAAACCTTTCAAAAGTACATATTTATTATTATTTCTAATGCTGAATTTTCAGCTGATTTCTTGTGCTCAAAAAACGAGTCGTAAAGATTCTATATTAAAAAAAGATCGTTTGATAAAAGACAACGTAAGTATTAAAACGGGTGCTGAAAGAACTGATTTATATCTTCCTCTTTTAAAAGACAAAAATATTGCAATTGTCGCGAATCAAACATCTGAATTGTCTGTCTTACTATTTGGAGCAGCCACTTCTAATAATAAGGAGACGAAAAGAAAAACGTTTCATTTAGTAGATTACCTGGATAATTATAAGGGAATCACTGTAAAAAAAGTATTTGCACCAGAACATGGTTTTAGAGGGAAGGCAGATGCTGGCGAAACGATTTTAGATGGATTGGATAAAAAAACGAAATTACCTTTAGTCTCTCTCTATGGAAAAAACAAGAAACCCTCTGCAGCCCAATTAAAAGGAATTGATGTGCTTGTTTTTGACATTCAAGATGTAGGGGCACGTTTTTATACTTACATTTCTTCTTTACATTATGTAATGGAGTCTTGTGCAGAATTAGGGATCCAACTGATTGTTCTTGATAGACCGAATCCTAATGGACATTATATTGACGGACCCGTCTTAGAAACTCCCTATAAAAGTTTTGTGGGAATGCACAAAGTACCTGTTGTTTATGGAATGACAATTGGTGAATATGGACGCATGATTAACGGAGAGAAATGGCTCAAAAACGGAATTCAATGTGATTTAAAAGTAATTCCTTTAGAAAATTACACACATCAAACTACTTATAGTTTGTCAATAAAACCCTCTCCCAATTTGCCCAATGATAAAAGTATCAACCTTTATCCTAGCCTCTGTTTTTTTGAAGGAACGGACGTTTCTGTAGGTAGAGGAACAGCAATGCAATTTCAGATTTATGGGGCTCCATTTTTAGCGAAAAGCGATTTCACTTTTACACCAAAATCCAATGAAGGTGCAAAATATCCAAAACATCAAGGAAAAGTTTGTTTTGGTGAAAACTTACAAGAGACTAAAAATTTGAATGCATTGGATTTATCCTATATCATAAAAGCATACAATCAAATGGCTTCTAAAGATTTTTTTAATAGTTTCTTCACGAAGTTGGCAGGAACAAAAAAGTTGCAACAACAAATAGAACAAGGGGTCTCTGAAAGCGCAATTAGAAATACTTGGAAAACGGATTTAGAAGCGTTTAAAAAAATTAGAAAAAAATATGTATTATATAAATAGTCCTACTTTTATCATTCATTTTCATGTGTAACTTTAGACTAGAAATGGTATGATATACAATTGGGGGATACTTCAATGTTTTGTAAAAACAAAAAATCCAAAACAGTACGTTTTGGATTTTTTTTATCATTTGCCAATGGCTTATTTTTTCTTTTGTTGTGCTTGTTGTTCTTGTGCTTGTTTCATTGCAGTGTCAATTTTTTGTCGAAACTTACTCTTTACTTTTTCTGGTCTCTTTTTGTTTTCTTCTATTTGCGCATGAATTTTATCTTCATCAATTACATAATTCTTAATGACTAGCATAATTCCAATTGTTAGCAAGTTAGAAACAAAGTAATATAAACTTAAACTACTTGCATAGTTGTTAAAGAAAAACAACATCATAACGGGAGACAAGTAGATCATATACTTCATCATTTTCCCCATGTCTGGCATGCCTTCCTGTGTTGGTGCTTGCATATTTGCTTGCTGACTCTGATTCATTTTCATATAAAAGAAAATAGCAACGGAAGCTAAAATTGGAAACAAACTAATGTGATCTCCATAGAAAGGAATGCTAAAAGGGAGATTGAAAATTATATCGTAAGAAGATAAATCTGGAGCCCATAAAAAGCCTTCTTGCCTTAAAGCTAAGTTTGTTGGAAAAAACTTAAACAATGCAAAAAACACGGGCATTTGCAATAAGGCAGGAATACAACCAGAGAGCATGCTTACGCCAGCTTTTCGCTGAACCGCCATGGTTTCTTGTTGACGCTTCATTGCGTTTTCTTTTCCAGGGTATTTCTCGTTTAAGGCCGTTAATTCAGGTCTAATTACCTTCATTTTTGCACTTGACAAATACGATTTATAAACCAAAGGAGACATGATGATTCTAACAACAATGGTCATAAGAATAATGATCAGTCCAAAGTTTGATAAGAACCCTTTCAAGAAATTAAATACAGGATAAAATACTGTTCTGTTTAAGAACCCAAAAATACCCCATCCTAAATCTGCAGTTTCCTCTAAATTGGTTCCTTCAAATGTCTTTAATAGGTTGTAATCACTAGGTCCATAAAACCATTTCATATTATAATTTAATTCTCCATTTGAGAGGGCTAAAGGAGTCTTTAATTCATAAAGTTTTGTGTATACCGTATCAATTTCTTCATTTTTAACTAGGTCTGTAGCAGTAACAGTTGCATTATTAAAAGGCGTATCCGTTAATAAATTTGATGTAAAAAAATGTTGTTTGTAAGCAACCCAATCCACATTATTTATGATGTCTGATTTTCCTGCGTTTAAATAATCAACTTCACCTTCTGTTTTAAAATAGTAATAAGAATACATTGTATTCTCCGTTTTCAAACTCTTTTCGTGTCGATATCCTTTTAATGACCAATCTAAATTAATTGGGTTCGAAGAATTAATAACAGTACTTAAACCCTGAGAACGAACCGCGAAATTCACCATATAATCATTCGGTTTCATTTCATATCGATATTCCAAAAATTGAGAATCAGCTACTTTTAATTTCATCGAAATGATGGTGCTTTCTCCGTTTTTAGAAATTGTAGGTTCAAAGAATAAATCTTTGGTATTTAAAATTCTATTGTCTGTGGTGCCAAAATTGATATTAAAAGAAGCGTTCTTGTCTTTTATCATATATAAAGGTAAAGAATCATGCGTTTTATAATTCTTAATTTGAGCTTCTATAATTTGTCCCCCTTTATTATTAATCGTCAATTTTACCAATTCATTTTCCAAAATGGAAGTTCCATCGACTCCATTGATGGCGCTATGAGCAAATAGTCCCAATTTATTATTGAATGCAATTTGTTTTAAAGAATCACTTTCAAAAACAGGCTTGTTTTCGGTATTCGTGTTGGTTGTGTTTTTTGATGTTGAGACAACTTGCTCGGTCTTTGTTTCTGGGTCAGTAGTTTCATCAGTTTTATTGGAGTTCATCCAGTATAATAAAATACCTCCTAATAAAATCATTCCTATAAAAGAATTGATGTCAAATTTTTTTTGTTCCATTGTTATTTTAAGATGTCATTTTGTCATTAAGTCAATCAAATAATTTGATAAAAACGCGACAAATGTAGTGAAAAAGCAGCTTTACTATGATTTTACTGCTTTATATTTTATACCTATTAATTGTTCAAAGAATGTTCCGTTTTATAATTTGAACGTTACTTTTTTGAATATTTTAAAGCTGCTTTGATAAAATCGACAAATAAAGGATGCGGTTTTAAAACAGTACTTTTATATTCAGGATGATATTGAACACCAACAAACCAAGGATGTGCAGGGATTTCAACAATTTCTACCAACCCAGTTTTTGGATTGAACCCAGTTGCTTTCATACCCGCAGCTTCAATTTGTTCTAAATACGTGTTGTTAAACTCATATCGATGTCTGTGACGCTCGCTAATATTTTCAGATTGATACGCATGAAAAGCTTTGGACTCTTTTATAAGGTTACAATCCCAAGCACCTAAACGCATGGTTCCCCCTTTTTCAGTCACTTTTTCTTGACTTTCCATTAGATTGATTACAGGATGTTTACAGTTCCTTTTCATTTCTGTAGAAAAAGCATCATCTAGGCCGATTACATTTTTAGAAAACTCAATTACAGCCATTTGCATTCCCAAACAAATTCCAAAGAAAGGAATGTTGTTTTCTCTTGCGTATTGTACCGCTTTTATTTTTCCATCAATACCTCTATCACCAAACCCAGGAGCTACTAAAATTCCGTTTACTCCTTTTAATTTTTCTTCAAAATTACTAACAGTTAAACTTTCAGAATGAACCCAACGTACTTTTACTTTGGTTTCATTTGAGGAGCCAGCATGAATAAATGCTTCTGTAATTGATTTATAAGAATCTTGTAATTCAATATATTTACCAATCAAGGCAACTTCGACTTGAGATTTTGGGTTTTTGTGTTTTCTTAAAAAGTCATTCCAGACTTTTAATTCTGGTTGTTTCTCTCTAGATAATTTAAATTTTTTTAAAACAACTTCATCCAATCCTTCTGCTAACATTAAGTTTGGAACATCATAAATTGTTTCTGCATCTATCGATTGTATGACATCTTCTTTTTTAACATTACAGAATAATGCTAATTTACGTTTGATATCATCAGAAATTTCATGTTCTGTTCTACACACTAAAATATTTGGACTAACCCCACTTTGCATTAACATTTTCACAGAGTGTTGTGTTGGTTTTGTTTTTAGTTCACCAGCAGCAGCTAAATAAGGCACTAAAGTTAAATGAATAACAATCGCATTTTCTTCCCCTTTTTCCCACAAGAGTTGTCTTACGGTTTCTACATAAGGGAGCGATTCGATATCACCAACGGTTCCACCAATTTCTGTAATAACAATATCATAATCACCGGTTTCCCCTAAGATTTGAATTCTTCGTTTGATTTCATCTGTAATATGAGGAATTACTTGCACTGTTTTTCCTAAAAATTCACCTTTACGTTCTTTGTTAATTACCGATTGATAAATTTTACCGGTCGTAACATTGTTCGCTTGACTCGTCGGAATGTTTAAAAAACGCTCATAATGCCCGAGGTCTAAATCCGTTTCAGCACCATCATCGGTCACATAACACTCCCCATGTTCATAAGGGTTTAATGTACCTGGATCGATGTTAATATATGGGTCTAGTTTTTGAATAGTGACAGAAAATCCTCTTTGCTGTAATAATTTAGCTAAAGAAGCAGCAATTATTCCTTTTCCAAGTGATGATGTTACGCCCCCAGTTACAAAAACGTATTTAGTATTACTCATGGTATTATTAGGTTTGCGCAAAAGTACTAACTCTAAAATTTATCACAAATAAAAAAGAGAAAAATATTTATAATTTTTTTATAATTTTTGGTGCTTAAAAAATATTTTTTTTTTTTGAAATAGTGTTTGTCATAAATAAAAACAGTTGTATATTTGCGCACGCTTTTAACGATGTAAAAACGTTACGCGATAATAATAATAATAGAAGACATTTAAAAATACAGATAATGCCAAAAAGAACTTACCAACCGTCAAAGAGAAAGAGAAGAAACAAACATGGTTTCATGGAAAGAATGGCTTCTGCTAACGGTAGAAAGGTATTAGCTCGTAGAAGAGCAAAAGGAAGATCTAAAATTTCTGTTTCATGTGAAACTAGACATAAAAAATAAATGATTAACAATTGTTAATATATTAGGTGTTACTTTTTTAAGTAACACCTTTTTTTATACCCAAGCACTAACTATTTTTGTAAAACTAAACAACACAACAACTTACAATGCCAAAAAGAAAAGACCTCAAATCAGTTTTAATTATCGGATCTGGACCAATTGTTATTGGACAAGCTTGTGAATTTGACTACTCTGGTTCACAATCTCTACGTTCTTTAAGTGAAGATGGAATAGAAACTATTCTCATCAACTCGAACCCTGCAACTATTATGACAGACCCTTCGATGGCTGATCATATTTATTTATTGCCCCTCACAACGAAATCCATTATTCAAATTTTAAAAGAACATCCGCAAATTGATGCTGTGCTTCCTACAATGGGTGGACAGACTGCATTGAATTTGTGTATTGAAGCAGATGATAAAGGAATTTGGAAAGACTTTGATGTAAAATTAATTGGTGTAGATATAGATGCAATTAATGTTACAGAAGATAGAGAACAATTTAGAGAATTAATGTTGAAAATTGGTGTGCCAATGGCACCCCAAGCAACTGCAACCTCCTTTTTAAAAGGAAAAGAAATTGCACAAGAATTTGGTTTTCCATTGGTTATTCGTTCTTCTTACACCCTAGGAGGTGCAGGAGCCTCTATTGTATACAAACCCGAAGATTTTGATCAATTATTAAGTTTCGGTTTAGAAGCATCACCGATCCATGAGGTGATGATTGACAAAGCGATGATGGGATGGAAAGAATATGAATTGGAATTATTGAGAGATAATAATGACAATGTTGTTATTATCTGTTCTATTGAAAATATGGATCCTATGGGAATTCATACTGGAGATTCTATTACTGTTGCTCCAGCAATGACATTGTCGGATAAAACCTACCAAAAAATGCGTGATATGGCAATTCACATGATGCGTTCTATTGGAGATTTTGAAGGAGGATGTAACGTGCAGTTTGCTGTTTCGCCAGACGAAAAAGAAGATATTATTGCCATTGAAATTAATCCACGTGTTTCTCGTTCTTCTGCTTTAGCTTCTAAAGCAACTGGATATCCTATTGCAAAAGTGGCTACAAAATTGGCCATTGGGTATACCTTAGACGAATTAGAAAATGGAATTACAAAATCTACTTCTGCGCTGTTTGAGCCAACATTAGATTATGTAATTGTAAAGATACCGCGTTGGAATTTTGATAAGTTTGAAGGTTGCGATAGAACCTTGGGCTTACAAATGAAAGCTGTTGGCGAAGTCATGGGTATTGGACGTTCGTTCCAAGAAGCATTGCACAAAGCAACACAATCTTTAGAAATTAAAAGAAATGGTTTGGGTGCAGATGGAAAAGGCTACACAGACTATAATCAAATTATAGAGAAATTAACCAACGCAAGTTGGGATCGTGTTTTTGCGATTTATGATGCCATTGCCATTGGAATTCCACTGACTCAAATTTATGAGATCACTAAAATTGACATGTGGTATTTAAAGCAATACGAAGAGTTATTTCAATTACAAAAAGAAATTTCCAGCTATTCAATTGATACCATTCAGAGAGATTTGTTGTTAGAGGCAAAGCAAAAAGGATATGGAGACAGACAAATAGCACACATGTTGCGTTGTCTAGAAAGTGAAGTATATACTAAGAGAGAAGAATTAAAAGTACAACGTGTTTTTAAATTAGTAGATACTTGTGCTGCAGAATTTAAAGCGAAAACGCCTTATTATTATTCCACCTTTGAAAATGAAATTGAAACAGCAACTGGCGAAATTATTATTGCCAACGAAAGTATCGTTACTCCAAAGAAAAAAATAATTGTTTTAGGATCTGGACCGAATAGAATTGGACAAGGAATTGAGTTTGATTACTGTTGTGTTCACGGTGTTTTAGCTGCGTCAGAATGTGGTTATGAAACCATTATGATTAATTGTAATCCAGAAACGGTTTCTACTGATTTTGATACCGCAGATAAATTATATTTTGAGCCTGTTTTTTGGGAACATATTTATGACATCATTCGTCATGAGAAACCAGAAGGAGTTATTGTACAGTTAGGAGGGCAAACCGCTTTAAAGTTAGCTGAAAAGTTAACAAAATACGGAATTAAGATTATTGGTACTTCATTTGAAGCTTTAGATTTGGCCGAAGATAGAGGAAGTTTTTCTACCTTGTTAAAGGACAATAACATTCCTTATCCAGAATTTGGAATTGCAGAAACTGCAGACGAAGCACTGGTTTTAGCAGATGAATTAGACTTTCCTATTTTAGTGAGACCTTCTTATGTTTTAGGAGGACAAGGAATGAAAATTGTCATCAACAAAGAAGAACTTGTGGCTCATGTGGTCGATTTATTAGGAAGAATGCCAAATAATAAATTATTGTTAGATCATTATTTAGATGGCGCAATCGAAGCAGAAGCAGATGCAATTTGTGATGCAGATGGAAATGTGTATATCATTGGTATTATGGAGCATATAGAGCCTTGTGGAATTCACTCAGGAGATTCTAATGCCACTTTACCTGCTTTTAATTTAGGGGAATTTGTGATGCAACAAATTAAAGACCATACTTATACAATTGCAAGAGAATTGAAAACAGTAGGTTTGATCAATGTTCAGTTTGCTGTTAAACACGATATCGTATATATTATTGAAGCCAATCCAAGGGCCTCTAGAACGGTTCCTTTTATTGCAAAAGCATACAAAGAACCGTATGTAAATTATGCAACCAAAGTAATGTTGGGTCATAATAAAGTGACCGATTTTAATTTTAACCGACAATTAGAAGGTTTTGCAATTAAGCAACCCGTGTTTTCATTTAATAAGTTTCCGAACGTTGACAAGAAGTTAGGACCAGAAATGAAATCTACAGGAGAAAGTATCTTGTTTATTGATAGTTTAAAAGACGATCAGTTTTACGATTTATATTCAAGACGTAAAATGTATTTGAATAAATAAAAATTTCTATTTGATATAAAAACCTTCCTTTTGGAAGGTTTTTTTGCTTTAACAATCGTGTAAGATTTTTATTTTACTTTGTAAGGATCCATACGAAAGATTTAGGTCTCCACTATTTAAGACCGTTGCAAAAAGCGAACTTAATTAATTTCCTTTTTAGATTTCCCTTTTTTCTCCGTTAAAACATCGAGTATGCAATTTTTTTCTATTTTAAGTGAGTAAATGCCTTTTTTAGAGCTCATTTTCCCTTAATTTTTACAATTAGACGCAAATATCCCTGGACTTCGATATAAATTATAGCACATTGCCTCCATCAAATTTTGTGTATGCATTTTTTTCATTCCTCTGTATCTTGCAATACCATTACATAGTCTAAATTATTTGTACTATGATAATTTATAAAGTCATACGACGGATAGCCTCTATCGTATAATATTAAATCGCCTTGTTGGCAACAAGATAAATGTGAAATTGCCATGGCACGCTCTCCTTTACTGAGTGGTGCGAGTTCTCCATCTAAAACATAGTTGTTTTCTACGTCATATAATACAGAACATCTGGCTTGTACAATGCTAGTGTCGGTTTGATTCTTTGTTTCACCATAGTATTGAGAAAGCTCTTTTGTAATTGGCAACGTAATTCGAGATCCGTCAATGGCTAGTAGTCTAAATTTTTTCTATGTTTTAACCGCAAATTCATTATCCGTATAAAATTCATCAACTAACTTTTGTGAGAGATGCTTAAACACTTTAGCATTTATTTTCTTACGAGCCTGTACAAAAGCACTTTTAGTGAATTTATTGGTTACCTTGATTTTTAGAAAATTAAAAAAAACCGTCAAGCTCTAAGGATAGACTTTTACGAAGCATATTCAACATAAGTAATAAGATAGTAGGAAATTGCTGTTTCCGTTTACGAATAAAATGATTTTTTGCATTTCTAAATTCATTTTTTAAGGCCTCACTAAATAATTCTGCTTTTATCATTTCAAAGATTAAAATAGCAGTTTTTTTTCATGGTTCTAATTAATTGATTACCTAATAAATATACGAAATAATAGCAACATACACAAGCATAAATAACTAATAGACAATGAATTAACCTCTTAACTTAATGACATTGCGCTCGCGCTAGCGGGGTTAGCAAAAGTTTTACCATTCAAGTTCAAATTCAACTTCTAAGTCAATACTCTCCTTTTTTAATATCACTTTATTTGGCTTTTCTTGAATGTACTCTTTAAAACTAAACTCAATTGCAAAAGGAGGACCTAAAAGAAGGTCTTCTACAAAGCCATTGTTATCAACGTCACTTAAACTAAACTTCATTTTAAAGTTTGGATTAATATTTAAATTCTTATTACTTAAATTCCAATTCAAATTATTTTGATTTTCTAAAATTTCAGATATATACCAAATAGAACTTCCATATAATATTTCATTAAATAAAGATATGCCAATGTGAGTCTTCTCTAGTGAAAATTCTAAATCAGCTAACCGATTAATATCATTACTTAAATATTCAGAATCCCAGGTTTCATGTATATTTTTAAATGATATTATTTTTAAGTTTTTTATTTTGACAGAAGTTCCTTTTAACACTTCCACTTCAAATTCTTTTTTAAGTATTTCATTTTTTTCGTTTTGAACGGATAAATAAATCGTATTCTTCCCAGTTTTACCAAAGCTTACAATTATATCAACAGTTTTCCCATAATTTGATTGGTTTGATTGGGTAGTAGTATTACTAAAAGTAATATTATTATTACCACTATCATTAGTGGCAAAAATATTGGTAGAGGCACTGTAGCTTATAATATTTTGATTTGATTTTAGTTTAAAAGAAATTGGTTGGTCAACTTCTAATTTATCAGTTAAAAATTCAATTTCAATTAAAAATTCTTCACTAACTTGTTCTTCATTTTCATTAATATCAGAGCAAGCAAAGACAAGTGTAAATAATAACACACTACATAATTTTAATTTTCTCATATTTCCTTAATTTCTGCTAACACCTGTATAACCCCATTGTTATTATACTGCATATGTCTTCACTCATATTTTTCTTTTTTTTAATTCATTTTCCAGAAAACAACACTTTTATGATTTCTTATAAAACCAATGTTTTGTTCGTTTTTCAACGTTTTCCGATAAAATTTGTGGGGGAGTACTACCCAAAGGTAGTTTTTTAGGTCAAAAAAATATTCCAAACAATTTGTTTGGGATAGTTGGTTATTTTTAAGATTCTGTTTCTGTTCTTATTTCAGGTTTTTTCTTCTCTTTTTTAATGCTAATGGTGAGTTTGTCTTCTTTTTCATCCAGTTCCATTGTAATGGTATCGCCTTCCGAAAGTTTAGAATTTACAATTTCTTCAGACAAAGCATCCTCAATGTATTTCTGGATGGCTCTTTTAAGCGGTCTTGCGCCATACTTTTTATCGAAACCTTTCTCTGCTATGTAATCCTTTGCTTTTTCGCTTAAGTTTAGTGTATAGCCTAAATCTGAGATTCTATTTAGTAATTTAGACAATTCAATATCTATGATTGCATGAATGTCTGCTTTTTCTAGCGCATTAAACACAAGGACATCGTCTATTCTATTTAAAAATTCAGGAGCAAAAGATTTCTTTAAAGCTCCTTCAATAACCGATTTTGCATGTGCATCTGCCTGTGCTGTTTTAGAAGAAGTACCAAAACCAACCCCGCCACCAAAGTCTTTTAATTGACGAGAACCTATATTGGAAGTCATGATAATGATGGTGTTTCTAAAATCAATTTTACGCCCCAAACTATCCGTTATATGTCCGTCATCTAAAATCTGTAACAGCATATTGAATACATCTGGATGCGCTTTTTCAATTTCATCCAACAAGATGACAGCATAGGGTTTTCTACGTACTTTTTCGGTCAGTTGTCCTCCTTCTTCATATCCAACATATCCTGGAGGTGCACCAATTAAACGAGAAATAGCGAATTTCTCCATGTATTCACTCATGTCAATTCGAATTAAAGAATCATCAGAATCAAATAATTCACGAGCTAGAACCTTTGCCAACTGTGTTTTTCCTACTCCTGTTTGTCCCAAGAAAATAAAAGAACCAATCGGTTTGTTGGGATCTTTTAGTCCAACCCTATTTCTTTGAATTGCTTTCACTACTTTGGTTACCGCTTCATCTTGTCCAATTATTTTTCCTTTAATGAGTTTAGGTAATTCGTGTAACCTGTTTGTTTCTGCTTCTGCAACTCTGTTTACAGGAATTCCTGTCATCATAGAAACAACTTCCGCTACATTGTCTTCAGTCACAACTTCTCTGTTCAATTTAGAAGCGTCTTCCCATTGTTTTTGAGCAGAATTTAATGCAGCTTCAATGTTCTTTTCGTCATCACGAAGTTTCGCAGCTTCTTCATATTTCTGACCATTGACCGCCTTTGTTTTATGATCTTTAATCACTTCCAATTGCGCTTCTAACTCTAACACTTGTTGTGGTACTACAATATTTGTAATATGAATTCTAGAACCCGCTTCGTCCAAAGCATCAATTGCTTTGTCGGGCAAGTACCTGTCGGTCATGTATCTGTTCGTTAATTTCACACAGGCTTCAAGGGCAGCATCCGTATAATTTACATGATGATGTTCTTCGTATTTATTTTTTATATTTTGTAAAATTTGAATGGTCTCTTCCACAGAAGTTGGCTCAACAATGACCTTTTGAAAGCGGCGTTCTAATGCACCATCTTTTTCAATGTTTGTTCTAAACTCATCCAAAGTAGTTGCACCAATACATTGGATTTCTCCTCTTGCAAGCGCAGGTTTTAACATGTTGGAAGCATCCAAAGAACCCGTTACACCACCAGCACCAACAATGGTGTGTATTTCGTCAATGAATAAAATGATGTCTTCATTTTTCTCCAATTCGTTCATCAAGGCTTTCATGCGTTCTTCAAACTGACCACGGTATTTTGTACCTGCGACTAAGCTAGCTAGGTCTAAAGAAACCAAACGTTTGTCAAATAAGATTCTAGAAACTTTTCTTTCTACAATTCGCAACGCCAAACCTTCCGCAATGGCAGATTTACCAACTCCAGGTTCTCCAATAAGCATCGGATTGTTTTTCTTTCTTCTGCTTAGAATTTGAGAAACACGTTCAATTTCTTTTTGTCTTCCTACAACAGGGTCTAGTTTTCCATTTACAGCCAAAGCAGTTAAATCTCTACCAAAATTGTCTAAGACGGGTGTTTTTGATTTCTTTATGTTTTTTCCTTTTTGAGCGGGCTCAAAAGGGTTCGGTTTTTCGGAAGCAAATTCATCTTCAGAGGGCGTTTCTGCAATCGGGTTTAAAGGAAGGTCTTGGTCAGCATCGTCTACATGTAATTGTTTATAAAGCGCCTTTGTTTCCTCGTAATTGATATGGTATTTATGAATTAGCTTTGTTGTTGGATCATTTTCATTTCTTAAAATGCACAACAATAAATGTGCGGTGTTTATGGCATCACTTTGGTAAAGCTTGGCTTCTAAAAAAGTGGTTTTTAAAGCTTTTTCCGCCTGTCTTGTTAGTTGTAAATTGGGTTTGTTTGTGTCTTGTGTAAAAGTAGGATTTACAGGATTTAATTGCTCTAGTTTTTTACGCAACAAAATAAAATCAACATCAAATACTGTTAATATCTCTATTGCTTTTCCTTCTCCTTTTCTTATTAAGCCGAGTAAAAGATGCTCTGTTCCAATAAATTCGTGCCCTAAACGGAGGGCTTCTTCTTTACTGAATGTAATTACATCTCTGACTTTTTGTGAAAAATTATCGTCCATATTTCTTTCTTTCTAAAATTGATGCGTTGTAAAATTAGTCCTTTTTTTTGTAGATAATTACAAAAAAGTTGTCAATAGTAAAATACTGACGGTTAAAAGGTATTACCAAGGTAAAAAACTCTGGGAAATCAGCCAAATTAAATAGCGATAAAAATTATCAAAAAATGTTGATAACTCTATGCAATAACCAACGATAAAATTTTTTTAAAAAGAGTGAAAAATAGTATCTTGCCTTGTTTTATAAAAATGAATAAATAATTTAAAGATCGCAGCATTGAAAGAGCCCTTAAAAAGAAGGTTTTTCAATTCTGAAATCATTTAATTTTAAATAATATAGTATACTATGGCAGACGGAGAAAAGTTGATTCCGATTAACATTGAAGAGCAGATGAAATCTGCATACATTGATTATTCAATGTCAGTAATTGTTTCAAGAGCATTACCAGATGTAAGAGATGGTTTAAAGCCAGTGCACAGAAGGGTTTTGTTTGGGATGCATGAACTCGGAATTAAAGCGACTGGTGTGTATAAAAAATCTGCGAGAATTGTTGGGGAGGTTTTAGGAAAGTACCACCCACATGGGGATACTTCTGTATATGATTCTATGGTTCGTATGGCACAGCACTGGAGTGTGCGTTATATGATGGTTGATGGGCAAGGAAACTTTGGTTCTATAGATGGAGATAGTCCGGCTGCAATGCGTTATACGGAAGCTAGAATGCAAAAAATATCCGAAGAAATGTTAGCGGATATCGATAAAGAAACCGTAGATCATAAACTTAACTTTTCGGATGAATATTCGGAACCTACCGTATTGCCAACAAGAATACCGACACTTCTAGTAAATGGAGCTTCAGGGATTGCAGTAGGTATGGCAACAAATATGGCGCCTCATAACCTGACAGAAGTTATTAATGGAACGATGGCTTATATTGATAATAGAGCGATTGAAATTGATGAATTAATGCAACACATTACGGCACCCGATTTTCCTACAGGAGGAATTATTTATGGCTATGATGGTGTGCGAGAAGCATTTCATACAGGTCGTGGACGTATTGTAATGCGTGCTAAGGCGGTTATCGAAGAAGTGAAAGGGCGTGAGTGTATTATTGTTACGGAAATCCCTTACCAAGTGAATAAAGCAGAGATGATTAAAAAAACTGCTGAATTGGTCAATGATAAGAAGATTGAAGGAATTTCTAATATTAGAGATGAATCTGATAGAAAAGGAATGCGTATTGTTTATATTTTAAAACGAGATGCAATTCCGAACATTGTTTTAAATAAATTATTTAAATACACACAATTACAAACTTCTTTTAGTGTCAATAATATTGCGCTCGTAAATGGAAGACCCGAACAATTAAATTTAAAAGAATTAATTCATTATTTTGTTGAACACCGTCACGAAGTTATTGTTCGTAGAACAGAATTTGAATTAAAGAAGGCCGAAGCGAGAGCACATATTTTAGAAGGATTAATTATTGCTTCAGATAATATTGATGAAGTTATCAAAATTATCAAAGCTTCTTCCAATGCAGATGAAGCAAGAGAAGCCTTAATAAAACGTTTTGAGTTAACAGAAATTCAAGCAAAAGCAATTGTAGAAATGCGTTTGCGTCAATTAACCGGTTTAGAGCAAGACAAATTGCGTGCCGAGTTTGATGCAATTATGCTTACAATTACTGATTTAAAAGATATTTTAGCGAACGAGCCGAGACGTTATCAAATTATTAAAGATGAATTGACGCATATCAAAGAAAAGTATGGAGATGCTCGTAGATCAGTGATCGAACATGCGGGAGGAGATATGCGAATAGAAGACATGATTCCTGATACGAAAGTAGTTGTAACCATTTCGAATGCGGGCTATTTAAAACGGACAAATCTTGAAGAGTATAAAGTTCAGAATAGGGGAGGAAGAGGTCAAAAAGGAGCCACAACCCGAAATGAAGATTTCTTAGAACATTTATTTGTAGGAACCAATCATCAATATATGATGTTCTTTACCCAAAAAGGAAAAGTATTTTGGATGCGCGTCTATGAAATTCCTGAAGGGGGTAAAAGTACCAAAGGTAGGGCAATGCAAAACTTGATTAACATTGAACAAGATGATAAGGTAAAAGCATTCTTGGTTACACAAGATCTAAAAGACGAAGACTATATTAATAGCCATTATGTAATTATGGCAACCAAGAAAGGGCAGGTTAAAAAGACCTCACTTGAACAGTATTCTCGTCCAAGAACAAATGGGATTAATGCCATTACGATTAAGGAAGGTGATGAATTGCTAGAAGCAAAATTAACCACGGGTGATAGCCAGGTAATGTTGGCGTTAAAATCGGGTAAATCGATCCGTTTTGAAGAAGCAAAAACACGCCCTATGGGAAGAACTGCTTCTGGAGTTAGAGGAATTACTTTACAACATGATCAAGATGAAGTCATCGGTATGATTGCTGTAAACGATATGGAAAGCAATATCTTAGTTGTTTCAGAAAAAGGATATGGAAAACGTTCTGAGTTAGAAGATTATAGAGTGACCAACCGAGGTGGTAAAGGTGTTAAAACTTTAAATATTTCAGAAAAAACAGGTAATTTAGTAGCCATTAAAAATGTAGATGATTCTAATGATTTGATGATCATTAACAAATCTGGATTGACGATTAGAATGGCTGTAGAAGATTTAAGAGTAATGGGGCGTGCAACACAAGGAGTTCGTTTGATAAACATTAAAGATACTGACAGTATTGCTGCAGTTGCAAAAGTAGCACACGAAGAAGAGGGTGAAGAAGGGGTAGAGAATGGCACGGAAATTGAAGATAATCCAGCTGAAAATGATTCAACGGAATCTTAAGAATAAAAATAATTAATAAATTGTAAAATGAAAAAACAACTATTAGCGTTAACCATCGGTTTCCTGTCGATTGCTACTTTTGCACAAAAAAATGAACTAAAAGCGGTAGAAAAAGCCATTAAAAAAGGGGCGTTTAAAGAAGCTAAAACAACCATAGCAACTCTTGAAGCTACCGAAGAGACAATCGAACCTAAATTAAAAGCCAAGTATTATTATTTAAAGGGGGTAACTTATGAAAAATCGAATGTAGCAAAAGCAGCAGACGCTTACAACAAGTTATTTGACTATGAAAAAGAAACAGGTACTCAGAAGTATTCAAAATTAGCGCAACCAAAGCTAAATGAATTAATTCAACAAGTTTCTAATCAGGCAATTGAGCAGTATAATGCGAAGGAATTTAAACAAGCAACAAATAATTTTCATTTAACGTTTGTATTGAGTCCTAGGGATACTACCTTTTTATACAATGCTGCCTTAAGTGCTTCTTTAGATAAGGATTATGATACGGCTCTTAAGTATTATTCTCAATTAAGAACGCTTGGTTATACAGGAATTACCAAGACTTATTATGCAGTGAATCAAGCAACAGGAGAAGAAGAATTATTTCAAAGTAAAGATCTTAGAGATTTTTCTGTAAAAACAAAATCTCACGTAAAACCGACTGTCGTAGTTTCAGAATCGAAACAGGCGGAAATTATTAAAAATATTGGCTATATCTATATAAATCAAGAAAAGCCAGAATTAGCGATTACTGCTTTGGAAGAAGCAAGAAAGTCAAATCCAAAAGATATGAACCTCTTGTTAAACCAAGCTCAAATGTATATTGAGCTTAAAAGGATGGACAAGTTTGCAAAATTAATGGAGGAAGCTGTAGCGTTGGATCCTACAAATCCTGTTTTATTTTTTAATTTAGGCGTGGTGAATGCGAATGAGAACAAAGTTGAAGCTGCCAAAAATTACTATGAAAAAGCGATTGAACTAAAACCAGATTATGCAGATGCTTATATGAATTTAGCGATTGTTATTTTATCAGGAGAAAAAGCGATTATTGATGAGATGAATAAAAACTTCTCTAATGCAAAAAAATATAACAAATTAGAAAAGGAGCAAAAAGCATTGTATAATCAAGCGTTGCCTTATTTAATAAAAGGAGATGAATTGAATAGAACCATTGAAACTGTCAGAACTTTAATGAATATTTATGACACACTAGAAATGACTGAAAAAGCAGATGCGCTAAGAGTTATTTATAAAAAATTAAGAGATCAATAAGAAGTTATTCTCTCATTCAGTTTCAAAAAAACCAAGAATTTCTTCTTGGTTTTTTTTATATCATTTTTTTAATAATCCTTAATTTATGCGTGTGTTTTTGTGTGTCAGCATTATAAATGCCACTATGATCTAAAGTATCTATTCTTACTTTACCATGACAATGTATGATGTTATAATCCTTTAAAATGATTCCTACATGAATGATTTCGCCTTCTTCATTGTCAAAAAAAGCCAAATCACCAGGTGCGCTTTCTTCAATAAAACTTAATACTTCTCCCTGAATTGCTTGCGCTTTCACTTCTCTAAACAACGCGTGTCCACAAAGTTTATATACCATTTGAACAAAGCCAGAAGCATCCATGCCAAAAGGCGTTTTTCCACCCCATAAAAAAGGCGTATTCAAGTAGGTAAAAGCAATTTGTGGAATTTCACTTTTCGCTTTTTTATCTGACAATACAGTGCCTTCATAGACATAGGATTCCGCATTGATTTCTAGTCTATTGTTCTTGTAAAAAGGCAAATCAGCACCTAAGGGGATGGTTGTTAATTCGTTGTTTTTATTGGTGATAAAATCAATCATCTCGCCAGAAATGTATTTTTTTTCAGAGGTTATTTTTAAAAAAGAAGCCGCTGTAATGATAAGGTATTGCTTATTGTCGATATAGCCTTCAGAGGTGTCATAAGAGAGGCGAATTTTACTCCATTCTTTTTCCGTTTCAAGAATTTCAAAAGTTTCCCCAAACAAAACCTGACTCATCATTTCTGATGTATCATTTGCTATTGCTCTCAGGGGAGCCATACTTATATTACAAATTCCGTATGCCAATTTTTTAGGGTATTAGTTGTTGGTTTTATACTTGTTCTTGTATGCTTCTATTTTTTTGTTAAAAAATTCTTTCTAAAACCAAAGCACTTGCACCACCGCCACCGTTACAAATAGCAGCTGCACCAATATTAGCATTATTTTGTTTTAAAACCGAAGTCAACGCAATCACAATTCTTGCACCAGAAACCCCTAAAGGATGCCCCAAAGAAACCGCGCCACCATTCACATTTACTTTGTCATCCGAAATTCCTAAAAGCTTCATGTTTGCTAAACCAACCACAGAAAAAGCTTCATTCAATTCAAAATAATCGACTTCATCAATCGTTATGTTTGCTTTTGCTAAAGCCTTTGGCAATGCTTTTGCTGGCGCAGTCGTAAACCATTTTGGTTCGTGAGCAGCATCTGCAAAACTTTTTATTTTAGCAATCGGAATGAGGTGTAATTCTTTTGCTTTTTCAGCAGACATTAAAACGAGTGCCGCACCCCCATCATTTATGGTCGATGCATTCGCAGCAGTTACCGTTCCGTCTTTTGTAAAGGCAGCTCGTAAAGCAGGTATTTTGTCTATTTTTACATTTTTATATTCTTCGTCCTCAGAAAAAATAATCGGTTCTCCACGCCTTTGAGGAACTGCTACAGGTACAATTTCATTCGCATATTTTCCAGCTTCCCAAGCTTTTGCAGAACGACGGTAAGATTGAATGGCAAAATCATCTTGCGCAGCTCTAGAAAAACCATGTTTAGTAGCACAAGCATCTGCATAAACACCCATGGCAATATGTTCATAAGCATCGACCAAACCATCTTTTTGTAAGCCATCTTCTAGGGTGATTGGACCAAATTTAGCGCCATTTCTGGCTTGTTGATAATGAGGAATCGAACTCATGTTTTCCATGCCTCCAGCAACCACAATGTCTGCATCTCCAAGAGCAATTGTTTGCGCTGCCAGCATGATCGATTTCATACCAGAAGCACATACTTTATTGATAGTAGTACAAGGAACGGTGTTGGGAATTCCGGCTAAGAGCGCCGCTTGTCTTGCAGGTGCCTGACCTAGGCCTGCAGAAACGACATTTCCCATAAAAACTTCTTGCACTAAATTGGGGTCTAATTTTATTTTTTTTAAAGCACCTTTGATGGCAATTGCGCCTAATTTTGGTGCAGAAATAGTAGACAAACTCCCCATGAAACTTCCAATAGGAGTTCTCGCTACAGCGACAATTACGACTTCTTTCATACGTTTTTAGCGTTTACTTTATTTCGGGTTGCTTGTGCTAAATTAACTATTTTTAATCAATTTTAGTTTTATTATTCATCTTGAATTTTTGACCTTAAATATTTTATGGTAAGTTTGTGCTAATAAGATAGAATGTATGAATAACATCGTTAATAAATTGTACCAAAATAACACCATTATCTATAAAGTTATTTTGTTTTTAGTTGCCACTACTGCAATTGTTTATTTGTTTCCAAAAGGAGGTCAGTTTAAATACGATTTCAGCAATGGTCAGCTTTGGAAATATGATAATTTATATGCTCCGTTTGATTTTGCGATTCAGAAAACTACAGAAGAAATTGCTATAGAGAAAAAAGAAGTTGCGCTCAATTCTAAACTCTATTTTTTACAAGATTTTGATGTAGAGAAAACTGTGAATGCCAATTACAAAAGAAGAATTTCTTTGATCAAAGAATCAGACTCTTTAAGTATAGAAGAGGTGATGCGTTTATCTGAAATAGGTCAAAAAATAATTGATACTATTTATAAAAAAGGTTTTTTAGAAGTAGTAAGTCAGCAAAAGCTTTCCAATAAAAATGAAATAGTTGCAGTTAGAAAAGGAAATGAAGTAGCGGATGTTATTTTTAAAAATTTATTAACCTCTAAAGAAGTTTTAAAATTAATTAGAAATAATTTAGAACAAGAAGCTGCTTATTACGGTAAAATAAGAATGCTAAATTTATTGTCTGAAATTATTAAACCTAATATTTCTTTTGATGCAGTCTATACTAAAAAGGTTGTTAAAAACCAATTGAAAAACATTTCTTACACAAAAGGAAAAGTCACTTCAGGAAAGTTAATTATATTAAAAGGAGATATTGTCGAAGGTAAAAAATTAGCCATCTTAAGTTCTTTGAAAAGTGAATCTGAATCTCAAGTTTGGACCGAATCAAATTATAACTGGATTATCTTAGGGTATACTATTTTAGTGTCTTTGGCTTTATTGATGCTGTTGTTGTTTTTAAGAAAATATCGATTAGAAATATACGAGAACAACAACAAAGTTTCCTTTATATTTTTCAATGTTTTTTCAATGATTTTTATTCAAACATTGGTGGTAAAATACAATTCAGATTTTTTGTATGTGGTTCCTTTAAGTGTGCTTCCAATTGTTTTAAAAGCCTTTTTTGATGCACGTTTAGGTTTGTTTACCCATGTTCTTACGGTATTGCTGTTAGGATATATTGTGCCTGATAGTTTTGAGTTTATCTATCTGCATATTATTGCTGGTATTGTAACAATACTTACTGTTTCAGAATTATATAAAAGAGCAAACCTTTTTATATCAGTAGCACAAATAACCCTTATTTATATGGTCACGTATTTTGCGTTTTCAATTATAAAAGAAGGAAATGCTTCTCAGATAAATTGGACTTATTTCATGCTGTTTGCTGCCAACGGTTTGTTGTCTTTTCTATCCATCATATTAATCTATATGTATGAAAAGGTTTTTGGTTTGGTTTCAGATGTTACCTTGTTAGAACTTTCGAATACCAATACAAAACTGTTAAGATTGTTAAATGAAAAAGCTCCAGGTACGTTTCAACATTCAATGCAAGTAGCTAATTTAGCAGAATCGGCGGCCAATGAGATAGGTGCCAATTCGATGTTGGTTAGAACAGGCGCTTTGTATCACGATATTGGTAAAATGTTGAACCCGATGTATTTTACAGAAAACCAATCTACAGGGGTCAATCCTCACAATGATTTATCGCCAAGAGACAGTTCTAAAATAATAACTGAGCATGTTATCAAAGGAGTAGAGTTGGCTAAAAAGCACAAGTTACCGGATCGAGTAATCGATTTTATACGCACGCATCACGGAACTAGTTTGACCTATTATTTTTATATGAAAGAGCAAGAATTAAATCCGGAAACAACTGTCGATATTACAAAATTTCAGTACCAAGGTCCTATTCCGTTTTCAAAAGAGACTGCAATTTTAATGATGTGTGATGCAGCAGAAGCGGCTTCAAAAAGTTTGACAATGCCAACCGCCCAATCAATTAGCGATTTAATTGATAAAATTATCAACAAACAAATGGCTGATAACCAGTTTTTAAATTCAGATATTACCTTTAGAGAGATTGAAATTATTAAAAAAGTTATTAAGAAAAAATTGATGAATATTTATCACTTACGAGTTGAATATCCAGCGTAAAAAAAAAGTGTAAAAAACTCAAAAAACATCTTGTTATATTGTTTTTGTAGTCTTACATTTGCACTCGTAATTTTTCTTTCAAGCTTTTAGTTTGAAGTCGAAAGGAGAGATGGCAGAGTGGTAATGCAGCAGATTGCTAATCTGTCGACCTTAGGGTCGCCAGGGTTCGAGTCCCTGTCTCTCCGCTAAGAAAATTACATTCGGGGTGTAGCGTAGCCCGGTCATCGCGCCTCGTTTGGGACGAGGAGGTCGCAGGTTCGAATCCTGCCACCCCGACACAGTTGTACGTAGCAACTTTAAAACTACGGGCTCTTAGCTCAGCTGGATAGAGCACCTCCCTTCTAAGGAGGCGGTCGAAGGTTCGAATCCTTCAGGGCTCACTTAAAGCTTCACAGAAATGTGAGGCTTTTTTGTTGCTTAAAACCTATTATTTGTATGGGTTTTCAATAGTCTAATTTATTTTATAACAGTATTTACAGCCGTATAAAATTAGTGAATTATTTTTATTTTATTGCTATTATTGGTAGACATCGTTAAATTAAATAATCAATAGAAATCAACTATTAATTAATCTTCTCAAAGTACCTCATCATTTTTTCTTCTTCATTTTTTCTGTTATTATTTAAGTATTTATTTAAATCTACAAAGCCAAAACCCTTTATTACCCTTTGTTATTTTCATAAAATGCTACAGAAACTCTATTTGCAGCAGTAACTTTTATTCATGGGTCATTTGCTTTCCGATTTTTTTAATTCTCAGTACTTTCATTTTTTTTTGTATTATTGCTTGTCCCCTAGAAAAAAAAACAAAAAAATAATTAATTTTAGTTTGGATAGGAATGTTATGTTTTCCTACCAATTTTACGTATTTCGACCAAAAGAGGTTGTTGGTGAAACCAGCAATCTACTGAAATAGTATATTATTTTTTTTTAAGGAATTATTGAATTACAACAACGACAAAATGATGTATAAAAAACAAGTAATTAAAAAGATGAATATAAACCTTCAAAAACTATTTTTATTAGCCGCATTTGTTTGTGGCAGTTTCCAAACAAACGGACAAACATTCACGGAAAGTAATTTACCGATTGTTGTTATTGAAACAGATAATGGGGATGACATACAAAATGATCCACGAATTTTTGGTACCATGAAAATAATTCAAAGACCTGATGGAGGCATGAATCAAGTAGCTGATGCTGATACAGATCTCTATTTAAATTATTCGGGAACTATCAGTATAGAAACTCGAGGTTCTTCCTCTCAAGTATTAGATAAAAAACCTTATGGTTTTTCTACTTTGTCAGATGATCGTGTAGAAAATGTCAATGTAAAGTTACTGGGAATGTCTAAAGAAAACGATTGGATTCTTAACTCTTTCGCTTTTGACCCTAGTATGATGCGGGATTATATTAGTTATGAAATAGCAAGAGAAATGGGACTTTATGCCGTGAGTTTAAAGTATTGTGAATTGGTTGTTAATGGTGATTATAGAGGTATATATGCACTTTCAGAAAAAATAAAAATTGACGAGAATCGATTAAACATCTCAAAAATAAAAAAGGATGATACCGAAGGAACAAAGCTTACTGGAGGATATTTGATTCAGCAAGATAGATCAGTTGATGGTCGTCATGACTTTCAAAAATATATCATTGAGAAACCAGAACGAGGTGAAATTACTTCTGAACAGAAAGGGTATATTACAGAAGTCTTTTCAGGTTTAGATAATAGTGCTGGTAATCCCGATATTTTCAACGGCTATCCATCTGTTATTGATGTGCCTACATTTATAGATTATATGTTGATGGCAGAAATTTCTTCAAATGCAGATGCGTATGCACTTAGTACTTTTTTCCATAAGGACAAAGGCGGGAAATTAAGAGCGGGTCCAGTTTGGGATTACAACCTAACCTTTGGAAACGACTTGTTTGTATGGAATTATGACCGAAGTAAGACCGACGTATGGCAATTTAAGTATGAAAACAAAGGAGCAGGTTTTTGGCAAACTCTTTTTGAAGAACCCACATTTAATTGTTATTTATCTACTCGATTTGAATCGCTAACACAATCAGGAGCCCCTTTTAATTCAGAGTATATAGATGATTTAATAAATAGTACGGTCTTATTAATTACGCCAGCTGTTACCCGTAACAATGAAAGATGGGACCTTTTAGAGGAAGCTGCTTTTGAATCAAATATTACTGCGATGAAAACATGGATACAGAATCGAATTACTTGGATGCGTACTAATTTTAAGGAAGAAAAACCTTATGAATCTCCTTGGACTGATGGTGCTGGAGGAGAAAGTACTACTTCAGTTGCAACAGAAAATGACAATACGTATTATTCTATGGCTGTTACTGCTACTGCTACTGATAACGCCTATGACACAAATTTAAGTCAAAAAGTAGCAATCATCCCCAATAAATCATACAGATTGGTTTTCAATGCTTGGTCAGATAGAAATAGAACGATAATTGCAGGGATTGGTCTTAGTGAACATCCATGGTCAAATAATCTAAAAAAAGTAGCAATCACAACCAATAGTAGTAGTGCCTATTCTCTATTATTATCTGCAAACGATTTTGGTGCAAGTAACGCAAGAGTATTATTTGATTTAGGAGCCGAAGATGGGTTGGTAAATATAGATAATGTATCCCTGAAAATTGAATCAGAATTGGATTCAACTCTTGGTTCAGAATTGTTAACTAATGGCAATTTTGAAAATGAAGAAGAAGAAGAAGAAGAAGATAGTTGCATTATTTCGGTAGAAATACCCTCTTTAGTGATTACGAAAATCCATTACAATCCTATGGAAACAGAAACGTTTACGGATAGTGACGACTTAGAGTTCATCGAAATTCAAAATACAGGAAATACAGAGATAAATCTTACTGGAATCTACTTTTCAAAATTGGGGATGTCCTATCAATTTCCTCAAGGAAGTACTATTGCTGCGGGAGCATCTATAAGTTTAGCGGGAGATAGAAGTACTTTTGAAGATAAATATGGGGTCGCTCCTTTTGGAAAATTTAGTAGAACGCTATCCAATAAAAGCTACCATTTGGTTTTGGTTGACGCTTTTGGGAATGTGATTGATGAAGTAGCATATTCAGATGAAGCTCCTTGGCCAACCTCTGCTGATGGTGAAGGTGACCTTTTAGAACTTACAGATGTTACTTTCGACAATGCGCTGGCAATAAATTGGATCGCAGTTTCTGATGAAGTTTTAAGTGCAAATCGTTTTGTTAATAAAGAAGCGGAGTATACGCTATGCCCAAATCCAACAGCGGGTACGTTATTTATAAAAGGAAATAAAACACCGCTATCGGTTTCAGTCTATACTGTTCTAGGTAAGAAAGTTCATACTGCAAAGAATACAAATAACATCGATATTAAAGCTTTGCCAAGCGGTGTGTATACGATTAAGATATCAGATGGTATGCGTCAAGTAAATTCAAAGTTTATAAAAAAATAAACGCTACATAATTTATCAGAATGAAAAAGCCCTTACAGAAATGTTCGGGCTTTTTGGTTATTTTAGGTTTTGAGTAAAAATCAGCGTGATTTATTATTTTAGTTTTACTATCTGAAGCCTTAAAATGTATTTTAAAGAATTGGGGTATTTTGTTCTAGTAGAGGTCTATCGATTCTTTATTTCTTTTCTAAGAGGGCCATATAAAATCCATCGAAACCAGAAATATGCGCCAATACTTTTTTGTCAGAAACAAAGAAAAATTCTTTACCTGCTTCAGAAGCTAGAAAAGTAGTCACTTGATCCTGATTTTCTGACGGCAAAACAGAACAGGTAGCATACACCATTTTTCCTCCAGGTTTTACCATTTTAGAATATTGCTGTAAAACATCTTGTTGTACTTTTTTAATATTTTCTATAAACTCAGGTTGTAATTTCCATTTAGAATCAGGGTTTCTACGAATAACTCCCAAGCCAGAACACGGTGCATCAATTAGAACTCTGTCTGCTTTTCCATGTAATTTTTTTATTGGTTTTGTAGAATCAATAACACGCATGTCAATATTGTGTGCTTTGTTTCTTTTGGCCCTCACTTTTAATTTACGGAGTTTACTTTCATAAATATCCATGGCAATGATTTGCCCTTTATTTTCCATTAGCGCAGCCAAATGCAATGTTTTTCCTCCAGCACCAGCACAAGTGTCAATAACCTTCATGCCAGGTTTTACATCTAAATAGGCAGCAACTAATTGAGAAGAGGCATCTTGTACTTCAAAATAACCATTATGAAAAGCTTCTGTTCTAAAAACATTGGCTCTTTCTGGCAATACCAATGCATCGGGATGTTCTGATGAAAACTCGGTAATTACTTCTTCTGCTTTTAATTTTTTTTGAAGAATTTCTCTTGAAATATTTAACGTATTAGTTCTTAAAATTACTTTTGCTTGTACATTTAAAGCGGCAATTTCTTTGGTCCAAGTTTCTTCTCCTAATTCTTTTACACACATTTCATCCATCCAATCAGGAATCGATTCTCTGTATTTTCTAGTTCTTGACAATTCTGCAAAACGACCTTTAATTTTTCGCTCAGGAACATCACCAATTTGATTCCAATCGGGCAATGCAATTCCTCTTAAGATACACCAAACAGAAAAAAGGCGCCAAATATTATCTCTATCATACGGTATTTTTACTTCCGCAATTTCTGCATATAATCTGTTCCATCTTACAATGTCATAGATGGTTTCTGCAACAAACTTGCGGTCTCTTGCTCCCCAGCGTTTGTCTCTTTTAAGTGCTTTTTCGACTGCTTTGTCTGCATAAACACCTTCATTAAAAATGTCTCTAATACTATCTATAACCGAAAAAGTTAAGTTTCTGTGTAATCTCATTTTTTTAGTATAATAAGGGGGCAAAGGTACATTAAATAAAAGGTATTTTGTATTTTCGTTATTCATATATTTATAAAGTGAATTTAAGTTATCCAATTACATATATTAAAGGAATTAGTGTGCAAAGAGCCACGCTTTTATATACCGAATTGGGATTGAAAACCTGCGATGATTTACTCAATTTCTTTCCATTTAGATATATTGATAAAACGGCTTTTTACACCATTAAAGAGTTACAGCCCAATACTTCAGAGGTACAAATTGTTGGTAAGATTACCCAGGTTAAATCGGTGGCTCAAAAAAGAGGCAGTAGGCTCGTAGCAACTTTTCAAGATGCTACAGGAACTATGGAGTTGGTTTGGTTTAGAGGACAAAAATGGATCAAAGATGCGCTCAAAATAAATGAACCTTATGTGGTCTATGGAAAACTAAATCATTATAATGGAAATTTTAGCATTCCACATCCAGAAATAGAATTGGTTAAAGAATACAAGAAAAAGTTGCAAACTAAAATGCAACCTGTTTATCCCTCTACAGAGAAATTAACAAATTCTGGCGTTTCTAATAAGTTAATGCGAACCTATGTACAACATTTATTGCAGCAATTTTATGAAGGAATTCAAGAAAGTCTTTCTCAAGAAATAATAGCTGATTATACATTAATGGGCAAACGGGAAGCGCTCTTAAATGCACATTTTCCTAAGAGTCAAGAAAACTTAGCGAAAGCACAATATCGCTTAAAATTTGAAGAATTATTTTTTATCCAGCTTCAACTACTACGCAAAAAACAGCTCAATAAAATAAAAATTAAAGGGCTTGTTTTTGAAAATGTAAGTGAAAACTTCAATACTTTTTATACCAACCATTTGCCTTTTTCTTTAACCAATGCGCAAAAAAGAGTACTAAAAGAAATTCGAAAAGACGTAGCTTCTGGTGCACATATGAATCGCTTATTACAAGGAGATGTAGGTTCTGGAAAAACCATTGTTGCTTTGTTGGCCATGCTTTTAGCAATAGATAACGGATTTCAAGCGACCCTAATGGCGCCGACAGAAATTTTAGCAACACAACATTATCATGCAGTTTCTGAGTTGTTGAAAGACATGAACTTAAAGGTAGATTTATTAACCGGTTCCGTAAAAATAAAAAAAAGAAGAGTAATTCATGAAAGCTTAGAAGACGGTACCCTACATATTTTGATAGGAACCCATGCGTTGTTGGAAGATAAAGTCCAATTTAAAAACCTTGGAATTGCAATTATTGATGAGCAACACAGATTTGGTGTAGCTCAAAGAGCAAAATTGTGGTCTAAAAATTCATTACCTCCCCATATTTTAGTAATGACGGCGACGCCCATACCAAGAACTTTGGCAATGTCTGTATATGGAGATTTAGATATTTCTGTTATTGATGAATTGCCACCTGGAAGAAAAGAAGTGAAAACAGTACATCGTTTTGATAGCAATCGTTTGTCAGTTTTTAAATTCATGAAAGATGAGATTGATAAAGGAAGGCAAGTGTATGTTGTGTATCCGTTAATTCAAGAATCTGAAGTCATGGATTATAAAGATTTAATGGACGGTTATGAAAGTATTTCTCGAGAGTTTCCAACACCAAAATATCAAATTAGTATTGTGCATGGGCAAATGAAACCTGCTGATAAAGAGTATGAAATGCAACGTTTTGTAAAAGGAGAAACGCAGATTATGGTTGCTACAACGGTAATTGAAGTAGGAGTAAATGTACCCAATGCAAGTGTGATGGTTATTGAAAGTTCAGAGCGATTTGGCTTATCACAATTACACCAGTTACGCGGGAGGGTTGGTCGAGGAGCAGACCAAAGCTATTGTATTCTATTGTCTAGTTATAAATTATCTCCAGAGGGAAAAACGCGTTTAAAAACCATGGTAGATACTACAGATGGTTTTAAAATTGCGGAAGTTGATTTAAAGCTTCGTGGTCCAGGAAATTTAATGGGCACACAACAAAGTGGCGTTTTAAACTTAAAAATCGCCGACATTGTGAAAGATACTCAGATTTTAGTGGCGGCAAGAAATACGGCAATGGCGCTTCTGGAGAAAGATGCTACTTTATCGAAACCTGAAAATAGCAATATTAAAAAAACGTATATAGCATTGTCTAAAACATCTAAAATTTGGAGTGTGATTAGTTAAGCAAAAGGGAGTGTCTTTTGGGATCCAAATTAGTTGTTTTCTTTCAGGGTATTTATGTATTCTTGAAAACGTTTTCCGTAAACAGAGGTTTTTACTTTGTTTGATAATGTATTATTTACGGTATCTAACATTTTTAAACTGGCATCATACATTTCTGTAAGTGCAATATAAGGAGCTACTTCTAAATGGGCGTTTGTAAGTGCAAAATTAGTGGTATACAACACGCGCTTTCTGATCAGCTTTTTGTAGTCTTTTTCTAGTTGTGTGATCAATGCTCGATCATTTGCTCTCTTAGCTTCAAAGTTTTTTTTGATAAATTCTAAACGTTCATTTTGAAACCTGTTTTTAATTTGATTGAATTGATCAAAAGCTGTTTGGTTCTTTGAACCAGAAATTTCTGGATTATATCCAAATTCTGTTACTTTATCATGAATTGTAATTGTCCCTTTTTCTCCAAAAAACAAAATTCTTTTGTCGGTAGTATTTCCATCAAAAGTTAAATAATAAAGTACAGGGGTATCCACATTATCTGTTAAGACAAAGGTATCTTTTCCTAATAAATGGATTGAATCTACAGATACTAAAAGGGTGTCTTTCATTTTTTGAAGGTATAAGGTTCCTTTTTTAAGGCCTTTAATTTGTCCTTGTACTAGCATGTTTCCTTCCTTTTTGGAAGAACAAGCACTTATGAAAATGGATACTACTAAAAGAATAATAATTTTCTTCATATCTCTAAATTTTGTTTTTAAATGGCTGTTTTATGTTAAAATAATTGTTGCGAAAATAGTGTAATTTAACTTACCCATTTCATTAGTAAGGCACAAAAGAATGCGCCGTACGTTCCGACTGCATATCCCAAAACAGCCAATAAAACTCCTACAGGCGCTAAAGAGGGATGAAAGGCACCCGCAATAATAGGTGCAGAAGCTGCTCCGCCAATATTTGCTTTTGAGCCTACTGCCAAAAAGAAGTAGGGCGCTTTTATAATTTTTGCGACAATGATTAATAATCCTGCATGAATAAGCATCCAAACAAAACCAATCGCAAATAAACTGCTGTTTTCTACAATCGCAACTAAGTTCATTTTCATACCAATAGATGCCACTAAAATATAAATAAAAACGGTTCCTATTTTACTCGCACCTGCACCTTCATAACTTTTTACTTTTGTAAAGGATAAGAAAACCCCTATTGTTGTCGCTGTAATTATCAACCAAAAAAATGGGCTTCCTAATCCAAAGTCAACTAAAAAAGGAACTTTGTTGGTAATGTAGCTTCCTAAATTTTCTCCTACAATATGCCCCAAGGAAGTGACTCCAAAAGCAATTCCTAAAAGAAGTATTAAATCGTTAAAAGAGGGGATTCTTGCTGTTTCTAAAGTGAATTTTTCCATCTTGTTTTTTAGTGCCGTTATGGAAGAAGTATCTGCTTTCAACCAGCTGTCAATCACTTCAGATTTTCCAACTCCTAATAACAGAATAGCCATCCAGACTTCAGCAACCAATACATCAACCACAGCCATAATACTAAAAAGACTGTCAGAAACGTCCCATTGTTCTTTCATGGCGAGTTGGTTTGCGCCTCCGCCAATCCAACTTCCTGCAACGGTAGACAAGCCTTTCCAAAGCGCTGTTCCTTCTACTTGTACCAGAATATCGGGTGCTACAAATTTAAAGAATACAATGGCTAAAGGACCACCAATCACTACGCCAAAAGTTGCGGTTAAAAAGAGAATTAATGCTTTTGAGCCTAACTTAAAAATACCTTTTAAATCGATACTTAAGGTTAATAAAACTAAAGAAGCGGGCAATAAAAAACGAGAAGAAATATAATAAATTTTACTACTTCCAGTAAATTGAGCATACAACGCAGAATCAATATTGTTTGTGGCAATGTATGCTTTTAAAGAGGCTAAATTTGTGACCGTTTCCAAATTTCCATAGAGTGCGTTTAAATGATGAATCGTGGCGTGCACATCAATCCATTTATCGGCAATAATGCCAAGGGAACTAGAGACAGAGGGCAGAAAATAACAGAGTAAAAGGGCGGGTACTATTTTGTAGAATTTTTTAAAAGCAGCTTGTTTTGAAGTGTAAAAAATTCCTGCAAGAAGTACACATAAAAACCCAAAGATAATCGTGTCGTTTGCAAATAAAGGGATGTCATTATTGATTTCGGAGATACTCATGAATTTAAATTATTTCTAGGCAAATGGTACTCCGTGTTATTGAATAGTAATTTCTATTCGTTTACACTAAAAATTTTACCAGATTCTGCCAATGCTGTGTTTTCAAAAATTTCTTGTGCCTCTTTTTTAAATACTGAGATGTCTTTGTATCTGCCAGAATAATGTCCAATAACTAATTGCTTTACCATTGCTTGTTTTGCAATTTCAGCAGCTTGTTTTGTGGTTGCATGCTTTGTTTTTTTTGCCAAATCTTCTCTATCCGCTAAAAAAGTAGCTTCATGGTATAACAAATCTGCGTTTTTTATGATGGGTATAATGTCTGGCTTATAAATGGTGTCACTACAAAAAGCAAAACTTAACGCTTTTGGTGGATCGATTGTTAATGCAGAATTTGGCACTATTTCACCAGATGCTAAAACAACATCTCTGCCTGCTTTTATGTTTAAAAAATCTGCTCTATCAATTGCGGGATATCCGCTAATATTTAGCATGTTCAGTTTTCTAGACTTCTCTTTTTCTGTAAATAAATAACCGTTTGTATACACTCTGTGGTTAAGTGGAATGGTGCTGACAGTGACTTTATCATCTTCAAAAATAAGTTCGCTTTTTTTGGAAGATAACTCGTGAAAAATCATACTATATTTTGCATGAGATTGAGAAACTTTTAATTGCAATAAAGTAACCTCTTTAATGCCTTTTGGTCCAAAAATATGAAGCTCTTTTTCTCTGTTTAGAATTCCGAAGGTTGCTAACAATCCGACCAAACCATAAAAATGATCTCCATGTAAATGGGAAATAAAAATATGATTTATCTTAGAAAAACCTACTTTGTATTTTCGCAATTGGCGTTGTGTTCCTTCGCCACAATCAATTAAAAAATGACGGTTATTAATCTCTAAATATTGGGAAGTAGGAAAAGCGTTTATTCTTGGAGTGGCAGAATGACATCCTAAAATAGTTAGTTTTATACTCATCTAATGACAAGCCGTTTAGAGATCGTTTTAGACATGTTTTGTATGCTATAGATGTACATTCCTTTTGGTAAATCATTTTTGTAAAAAGGAAGGGTGTTTTTGCCTGGTTTTATGTCAATATTTTTTTTAAATACAGTTTTTCCTAATACGTTTATTACCGTAAAAGAGAGAGTCTCATTTGATGCTGAAGTAAAACTAATTTTTGTGGAATTTATAAAAGGATTTGGTGCAGCAGACAAATCATTAATGGATTTCTCTTGTGAAAACCCTAAAGATGTGCTACTTAAAAATAAAATAAAAAGTATTTTTTTTATCATTTGTTCCTTTTCTAAAACCCTAATTCTCTCTCTATCGCTTCCATTTCTATGACATCTTCTGCTTCTTGTAAAGTAGGAGTGACGTTAAAACTCTCTGGAAAATCATCAATATCTATTGCTGAATTTACAATAACAAATGATGTGCCATTTTCTTTTTTTTGAGTCGCAATCTTCAAAAATAATAAAAATTCTTCGGTAGTAATGTTAAAGTTATTAGAAACTCGAATAATAATATTTTCTTTTTGATGTTTTTTCTCTTCAATTAAAAAAGAATCATAAAATGCTTTAAACGAGTTTTCATCGGGTAAAATAAGGGTGAAACGCTCTTTTTTTTCTATTTGCATTGTTTATCTTTTAACCTGTTGTGCTAGTAAATAAATGACCGCCATTCTTATTGCAACTCCGTTTTCTACTTGCTCTAAAATGATGGATTCATTTGAATCTGCTACTGCACTTGTGATTTCTACTCCACGATTGATAGGACCTGGATGCATGATTACAATCTTCTTGCTAAGGTTGTCTAAAATTTCTTGATTAATTCCAAACAGTTGAGTGTATTCTCTTGTGGAAGGAAAGTAGTTAATATCCATTCTTTCATGCTGAACACGCAAAACATTTGCAACATCACACCATTCTAAGGCTTTTTTTAGGTTGGTTTCTACGGCAACCCCAAGGCTAGCAATGTATTTAGGAATTAAAGTGGTGGGTCCGCATACTTTTACTTCTGCTCCTTGTAATTGTAAGGCAAAGATGTTTGATAAAGCAACTCTAGAGTGAAGTACATCGCCTACAATCAGTACTTTTTTTCCTTTTACATTGCCTAATTTTTCTTTTATAGAATAAGAATCGAGTAAGGCTTGCGTTGGGTGTTCATGGGTTCCATCTCCTGCATTAATAATTTTTGCATCTACATGTTTGGATAAGAAAACTCCGGCGCCAACATTAGCATGTCGCATCACAACAATATCAACTTTCATGGCTAAAATATTGTTGACCGTGTCTATTAAAGTTTCTCCTTTTTTAACGGATGATTGTCCTGCAGAAAAGTTAATTACATCTGCAGAAAGTCTTTTTTCTGCCAATTCAAAACTCAATTTTGTACGGGTGCTGTTTTCAAAAAACAAGTTCGCGATGGTAATATCTCTAAGTGAAGGAACTTTTTTAATAGGTCGATTAATTACCGCTTTAAAGTGATCGGCAGTCTTAAAAATAAGATCAATATCAGTTGATTTTAGATATTTTATTCCCAATAAATGTGGTACACTTAATTCTGACATATTACTTAATTTCGATATAAACTGCGTCTTTTTTGTGTGTTTCTTTCCAAGTAACTAATACTTTTTCTTCGTTGATAGCATCTACTTGTCTGCCTCTATAATCTGGCTGAATTGGTAAATGTCTGCTAAAACGTCTGTCTATTAATACTAATAACTCAATACTTTCTGGTCTTCCATAAGATTGCATTGCAGTTAATGCAGCTCTTACACTTCTCCCAGAAAACAAAACATCGTCAATAATTACTACATCTTTCCCTTCAATTAAAAAATCCATTTCAGTTGCAGCTGCTTCTAAAGGAGCCTTTCTTCTTCTAAAATCGTCTCTGTAAAAGGTAATGTCTAAAAGGCCCAATTGTAAATCCTTAATCTGGTATTCATTTTTTAAAACATCGGCGAGTCTATTGGCCAAATAACTTCCTCTTGGCTGCAAGCCAATTAGAATTGTATTCGAAAAATCGTTGTGGTTTTCGATTAACTGACACGCCAATCGATGTAAAATTATTTCAATATCTTTTGAGTTAAGTAAGGTTTTATTGCTCATAAGAAAGCTATCAAATTAGCTTGATAGTTATTGAAAATCAAAATTACTGTAAATATATGTATATGCAAAATTTATACCGACTAAAAAACACCAACGACGCAATGTTAATTAAATTGTTGACAACAAATCAACCAAAATTAAATGCGAACCCAGTGTTGTATTACCTTTAAATACTAATTCAAATCTCATAGCACATGTCTCTATTAAAATTTGAATCCATGCTTAAAACCAACGCTGTTTATTTTTTTGATTTGGTTGAGTTTGAAGAAATAATTATTCATTATTTAGATGCCGGAAAGCATGCTTTGGCAAAAAAAGCAGTAAAACTTGGGCTGCAACAGCATCCTGCTTCAGTAGACTTAAAATTACTACAAGTAGAGATTTATGTTTTTGAAGATGAGTTAGATAAGGCGGTGATGTTGCTTAAGATTATTGAGCGTTTAGAGCCAAATAATGATGAGGTGTTTATACAGAAAGCAACCATTAGTTCTAAAAAAGGAAATCATAATGATGCCATTGAACTCTTAAAAAAAGCCTTGACTTTTACAGATGATAAATTAGATGTTTGGTCCTTGTTGGGGATGGAGTATCTGTACCTAGACGACTTTAAAAATGCACGGATCACCTTTATAAAATGTGTGCATGTAGATTATGAAGATTATGCTGCACTCTATAATGTGGTGTATTGTTTTGATATGGTAAAAGAACATCAAGAAGCCATTACTTATTTGAATGCTTATATTGAAGTAAATCCGTATTGTGAAGTTGCTTGGCATCAATTAGGGAGACAGTATTTTATTTTAGAATTGTATGAAGACGCATTGGGTGCTTTCGATTATGCTGTTTTAATTGACGAGTCTTTTATTGGTGGGTATTTGGAAAAAGCAAAAACATTAGAAGAATTAGCAAGGTATCAAGAAGCAATAGACAATTACTTAATCACTCTTGAGTTAGATGATGCAACGGCCTTTGCGTATATTAGAATAGGCGAGTGCCACGAAAAGTTAGGAAATTTTGCTGCTGCTGTTTCTTTTTACAAAAAAGCAGTTCACGAAGATCCCTTGCTAGAAAAAGGTTGGGAGCTATTGACGAATAGGTATTGTCAGGAAAAAAACTATCAAAAAGGCCTGTATTATATTTCCAAAGCCTTAAAAATTGAAGAAGACAATCCTTCGTATTGGAGACGGTATGCTGAAATTAACTTAAAACTAAATTTTTATCAGGAAGCGGTCACAGGTTTTGAAAAGTGTTTAAGTTTAGAAGACGATGCTTTAGAAAATTATATTGGTTTAGCAGATGTGTTTTCTTTTTTAGGAGAATTTAACGACGCAATAATGATCTTAATCAAAGCACAAAAGAAGTATAAGAAGGTTGCTGAAATTGAATATCGATTCGCAGGACTGTTCTTTCTGGTGAATAAAGAAAAATATGGATTTACCCATTTAATAGAGGCTTTGAAGATCGATTTCGAATACCATCTTATTTTAAAAGAAGTATATCCCATTGTATTTGAAAACAATAAAGTGCAACAACTTTTGCGTGATTTTAAAAAAACAATGGAATAGGAAATCGAACGCAAACAAAAACTACGTTAAATCATTGGTAAGTAGTTTTTTGTTGTTTTGTAAATGGGATTTAGTGCTTCTTTAAATGAAAGAATAAGCGAATCAATATTGTATATCAGAAAAATAGTTTTATATTTGCAAAATAATTAGTATAATAAATTAAATAACACAATAATGAATAAAGGAGTAGTAAAGTTTTTCAATGAGTCTAAAGGATTTGGATTCATCACTGAAGAAGGCGTAGACAAAGATCACTTTGTACACATCTCAGGTTTAATAGACGAAATCAACGAAGGAGACAATGTAGAGTTTGATTTACAAGAAGGAAACAAAGGATTAAATGCAGTTAACGTAAAAGTTATCTAAAAAATATACTTCAAGTTTTACTAAAGCCCATCAATTTATTGATGGGCTTTTTTTATGAAAAAAATAATACACTAAAATCAAAGCATCAGTTAGTAATCGTTTTTTTAACTATTTTAATTCATAATATAAAGTATAAATATTTTATATTTACACTTCAAACCTCTCGTAATAATGAAAATGAAAACCCTCTTTTTTTGTTTTAAAATAGTATTCGCTGTCAGTGTATTCTTAATTTCTTGTCAAAATTCTAAACGAAATTTACATCCAGAAACATTGGTGGGGGGATTTGAATTATTGCCTGCTGAAAAAACAGGAATTGACTTTGTGAACAGTATCAAAGAATCAGCATTTTTTAATCAATATTTTTATAGTCAAATATATATTGGCTCTGGTGTTGCTATTGGTGACCTTAATAATGATGGTTTAGCAGATGTGTTTTTTGGTGGAAGTCAAGAAGGGGACAGGTTGTATCTGAATAAAGGTGATTTTCAGTTTGAAGACATTTCCAAAAAATCAAAAATTGTTAGGAACCCTGGTTGGACTTGGGGAGTGACAATGGCAGATGTGAATAATGATGGCTATTTGGATATTTATGTAAGTAGAAATGGAAATTCTTTGGAGCCCAGCAAAAGAAGAAATATGCTTTTTATCAATAACCAAGATTTAACTTTTACAGAAGCAGCAATATCTTATGGTTTGGCTGATATTGGTTTTTCTGCACAAGCTGTGTTTTTTGATATGGATAACGACGGGGATTTAGATATGTATCAAGTAAATCAATTGGCAGATAAAAAAGTAATGCTTATCAATACATTTCCAGCGAAAGATTACAAATTCTTTAAAGATAGAATTTATAGAAATGATAATAACAAATTTATAGATATTTCAGATGAATCAGGAATCTCAAGAGATCTTTCTTATGGTTTAAGTGTCAGTGCTTCCGATTTTAACAATGACGGATTTGTAGATTTATATGTTTCTAATGACTATGCAGAACCTGACTTCATGTATTATAATAATGGCGATGGAACTTTTAGGAATGTAATTAATGAAAAATTAAAACACATTACTCAACTCAGTATGGGGACAGATACTGGTGATATTAATAACGATGGTTTGATCGATTTAATTACTACAGATATGACTCCAGAAGATCATTATCGTTCAAAAACGAATATGGGTTCCATGAGTACAGAAACTTTTAATACAATGGTTGCTGCTGGAGCTCATCGTCAGTATTTGGCAAATACTTTACAAGTGAACACAGGGGTTGGGAGTTTTTCAGACATTGCAAATATGGCAGGAATCTCAAACACCGATTGGAGTTGGGCAAGCCTTTTAGTAGACTTAGATAATGATGGATGGAAAGATATTATTATTTCTAATGGGATTAAAAAAGATGTTGACAACAATGACTATCGCTCTCTCTTAAAGCAATTAGATGATAAAACTACTGCTGAGAAACTTTTCCAAATGAGTAAAGACGCTCCTTCTCAGCAAATACCAAATTATGCTTTTAGAAATAAAGGAAACCTTCAATTTAAAAAAGTGGCTAAAGAATGGGGTTTTAGCACGCCTAGTTTTTCTAGCGGAATGGCGTATGGCGATCTAGATAACGATGGCGATTTAGATGTAGTAGTTAATAATATGGAACAGCCCGCCTTTGTTTATGAAAATAAAGCAACAGGAAATTTTTTGAAAATTAAATTTGAAGGATCCAAAAAAAATAAATTTGGTATTGGAGCGAAAGCCATCATTCATCACAATAATAAAATGCAAGTTGCAGAAAATAATGTAACACGTGGTTTTTTGTCATCAATGGAGCATGGCTTGTTTTTTGGATTAGGAAAAGAGGTCATTATAGAAAAAGTTGAAGTGATTTGGCCAGGCGGTAAAATGAATATTTTTGAAAATGTTGATGCTAATAAAACGCTACTTGCTAAATATGCAAATGCAACATTGATTCCTATAAACACCCAAGTTATACAACCGCTTTTTTCAGAGATTAAAACCAAAGATTTTGGACTTGGATACAAGCACAAAGAAAATGAATTTGATGAATTGGAAGAAGAAACGCTGCTACCACACAAGTTATCCAATAATGGTCCTTTTTCAGCAATAGCCGATGTGAATGGAGATGGCTTAGATGATTTATTTATTGGAGGAGCAGCAAAACAAGAAGGTGTTTTGTATTTGCAAAATAACGAAGGGAAATTTGAAAAAAGTAAATTTCAACCTTGGTCCAAAGACAAAAATTCTGAAGATTTAGGGGCGCTGTTTTTTGATGTTGATGGTGATCGTGATCTAGATTTGTATGTTACCTGCGGAGGAAGTGAATTTAAAAGAGGAGATAAATTACTAAAAGACAGGTTGTATATAAATGATGGTCTTGGAGGCTTTACAAAAAACTCAAAAGCAATTCCAACTATTTATGAAAGTACACAATGTGTCAAAGCTGCTGATATTGATGCGGATGGTGATTTAGATTTATTTGTAGGAACCAGATTGATCGCAGGAAAATACCCTTTTCCAGGAAGTAGTTATTTACTCATTAATGACAAAGGAACCTTTAAAAAAGCAGCTACTAAAATAGCTCCTGATCTTCAGGAAATTGGAATGGTAACGGATGCTGTTTTTTCGGATATTGATGCTGACGGTGATAAAGATTTATTGATTGTTGGGGAATGGATGAAAATTAAAGTACTAGAAAACAATAAGGGACTGTTTAAAGAGAATACGCTAAAATTTGGCATTGATGAAGATAGTAGAGGTTTGTGGTGGTCTATAACAGCAAATGATCTTGATAATGACGGTGATGACGATTATATTATAGGCAATTTGGGAAAGAATAATAAATTTAAAGCCACAAAGGAGCATCCTTTTAAAGTCTATGCGAATGATTTCGATAACAATGGTACCAATGATGTAGTTTTGGCAAAATTTTATAAAAATGATTATGTTCCTATGAGAGGTAGAGAATGTACTTCACTACAAATGCCCTATGTTGCCGAAAAATTTAAAGACTATCATAGTTTTGCCTCCTCAAAATTAATAGACATTCTTCCTGAAGATAAAGTAAAAACTGGTATTGTTTATGAGATTAGTAACTTTGAAAGCATTATTTTAATAAATGACAAAGGAGTGCTTAAGCGCAAACCTTTACCTATTGAAGCCCAAGTGAGCCCTATAAAAAGTTCGCTAGTTGATGATTTTAATGCAGATGGATTTAAAGACATCCTACTTGTTGGGAATCATTATGGAGTTGAAGTTGAAACCACGCGTTATGATGCGGGGCATGGTGCTTTATTACTCGGAGATGGGCATCATAATTTTACTTCTTCACCTCCAAGTGTTAGTGGCTTTCATGTGCCCTTCGACAGTCGGACTGTTTTACCAATTACGATTCATAAAAAGAAAGCTTTGTTAATTACTAATAATAATGATTCTTTACTGTTATTCAGTAGGAATAAATAAATTTTAAGGCTTTAATGTACAAGGATTTTCCTTTGACTTACAATAAAGCATTAGGGTACTTATCTTCCAAACTGACCAAAACACCATAAATCAATAGGCTGTCTATAAATGATTTAGGGTGTTTTTTATTTAAAAAATAGTTTATTTTAGACTGATCTGTTCAAAGTGAAGAAGTGTCTTTTCCTTTTTTATAGCTCTTAGAGAGATGAAGACGAATGAAAAATTTTAATGTAAAAGAGGGTTTTATGTAATAAATGTCAACTGAAAAGGCTTGTATTAAGTGTTGTATTTTTACCAATTAAGCATCAATATTAACAGTTATACTCGTTTTTTGCAGTTTTATGAAACGTGCTTCAAGTTTTTTGGTGTCAATTTAGGCTCCGCTTTCCATACATTCACCATACAAAAGTAAACATGTTTATAATTAGATAAATAAATAAAACTAATTAATCCAATGATAACAAAGGTTTTTGGGTGAATGATTTTTTTTTTATGCTGTATGTTTTTTGTTGGGGTAGTATATGTTAATTTAAAGTAGAATACGGTTAATATTGTTTCATAACATTTAAAACCCCCAATTATGAAAAAAATTACATTATTCTTATTTCTTTTAATCGCCTCGTTTGGTCATGCTCAGCAAGTCCTTGAAGATTTTGAAGGTACAGCACCAACTTTAGCAAATTTTGACGGTTTTGGTTCTTCAGCAGTTACAGCGAATCCAACAAATGCAAGTGAAAAATCTTTAGAACTAATTACTTCGGCAACTGCGGCAGGTTGGCAAGGCTCTCAATTCGTCTTTCAAGGTAAAACATTAGATTTATCGCAAGCTGATAAAACGATAACTATTAATGTACATTCTACAGTAGCTACTTCTATTTTGGCAAAAGCTGCTGGCGGGGAGAATGCTGGAGCGGATTCTGCAGCTGATGCTAATCATACTGGTAGTGGATGGGAATTATTAACGTTTGATTTTTCATCTCCAAAAGATAATACAGCAATCGGTTCTGATTCTTATACTTCTTTAGTGTTTTTTCCAGCTTGGAATAATTTAGGTGGAACTTGTATAAATGGCTGTTACTCGGGATCAACTGGTGATTCTTCACCTGTAATTACAATATATATTGACGATGTAACAGGTTTAGCACCTAAGGAAGTCCTTGAAGATTTTGAAGGTACAGCACCAACTTTAGCAAATTTTGACGGTTTTGGTTCTTCAGTAGTTACAGCGAATCCAACAAATGCAAGTGAAAAATCTTTAGAACTAATTACTTCGGCAACTGCGGCAGGTTGGCAAGGCTCTCAATTCGTCTTTCAAGGTAAAACATTAGATTTATCGCAAGCTGATAAAACGATAACTATTAATGTACATTCTACAGTAGCTACTTCTATTTTGGCAAAAGCTGCTGGCGGGGAGAATGCTGGAGCGGATTCTGCAGCTGATGCTAATCATACTGGTAGTGGATGGGAATTATTAACGTTTGATTTTTCATCTCCAAAAGATAATACAGCAGTCGGTTCTGATTCTTATACTTCTTTAGTATTTTTTCCAGCTTGGAATAATGTAGGTGGAACTTGTATAAATGGCTGTTACTCTGGTTCAACTGGTGATTCTTCACCTGTAATTACAATATATATTGACGATGTAACAGGTTTTGGTGTAGGAGCTTCAGAAACTTGTTCGGATGGGATCATGAATCAAGATGAAACAGGAATAGATTGTGGTGGTACTTGTGACGCTTGTCCATCACCTCCAACAACAGCACCTACAGCACCCCCAACTAGAAATGCAGGGGATGTAATTTCTCTTTATGGTGAGGCCTACACAAGTACAGGTTTAAACGGAGTTACTTGGGATGAAGGTGCTGATGCTGTAGAAGAAACTATTGCAGGGAACAAAGTATTAAAAATTACTGCAGGAAATTTCATTGGTTTTGAGCTTCCACTTGGTGTTGATGCTACTGACATGACCCATTTTCATATGGATTATTGGATTCCTGTAGACTATGCAATAGGACAAGTCTTTAATCCCAAATTATCTAATCATGAAATGGCAGGTGGTGCACCAGGAGAGTCGGAAAGTAAATTATATACAATAGAAATAACTGCATCAGATGTTAAAGTATGGAAATCTTTTGATGGCACACTTGATGCTTTTAAAAGAGGTAATATATTACAGTTATTAATTGCAGATTCTGGTACGATAAGCTCTTCATATATAGATAATGTTTATATGTACAGAGCTGCTACTACTGCAGGTGTAAGCGACAATGCTGCCTTAAACGTTTCTATGTATCCAAACCCTGCTGCAGGAGTATTGAATCTTTCAGCGGCAAATACCATTGAGGATGCTATTATCTATAATGTATTAGGTAGAGAAGTAATGGGCTTAAATATTGATAGTAATTCAGCAGCTATCGATGTTTCAGGTTTGTCTTCGGGTATCTACTTAATTAAGTATACGATAGGAGATGCAGTTGGTACTGCTAAATTTATCAAAGAATAAAGAAATTTATTTCTTACTTTATTAAACACCCAAAATTAATTTTTTGGGTGTTTTTTAATGTCCTTACATTTCGTTGTATTAAAACCAAAATTTCATATATTTATGTTTCTAAATAGAAGCTACGTGAACCTACTTTTAAAATTTTCTTTTCTTACTGTTTTACTCTCTTTTTTGAATTGTACTCAAAAACAACCTACAAATGGCAAAGAAAGTAATGAATTGATAAGTGAAACCAGTCCGTATTTATTACAGCACGCCTACAATCCTGTAAACTGGAAAGCATGGAATCCAA
>Ga0209199_1000758_pt1 | contig 42865 bp, 39 predicted proteins | sample COGITO_mtgs_1105_7_FD_184805 | JGI IMG/M metagenome (GOLD analysis project Ga0209199, IMG submission 184805) | Pelagic marine microbial communities from North Sea - COGITO_mtgs_110523 (SPAdes) (version 2) | ecosystem: Environmental > Aquatic > Marine > Epipelagic ... | reverse complement strand
TCAGGACACTTTAACTGTTCAGGGATTTACAAATCTTCAGAATAATGTGACCATTCAAGATGCTCTGAATGTTCAGGGAACAAGTAATCTCCAGGGTCCCACAACTCTTCAGGACACTTTAACTGTTTACAGATCATCTTCACTTCAGGGAACTACATTGCAGAATTTGCATGTGAATGAAACTAGTATTCTTCAAGGTGCAACTATATATAATACACTATCTATACCCGTTATACCCGTTACAGGAGATAATAAGGTAGCTAAAATATATATTGAATCTACTGGTGACCCCGATTGTCATGCTGTTTTGAAGTTCTGTTATGGTAATGAAACATTTACAATAACACCGGATTTACCCGAAGAGTGTTGTTATTACTATGATCACAATAATAATTCTTAGTATACCTTAAGAGTATTAATTTTACTCATTCATTAGTTTTGTATTCTTTAATATAGTAACCTCAAACTCAAAATAATTATCTCTACCATTTGTTGTATAAAAATTATTCTCACTATCTTCATATAATTGTATTGTGAGTTTATTTAATTTTATAGGATAAAAATAATTTTGAGTGAAATATTCATTAAAAGGTGTTTCATAATAATTTAAACTCCCAGTTTCTGTCATTAGAGGTATACGATCAATAACAGGTTGTCCGACTGAGTTTAATTTGCATGCTATATGTGGTATTTCTGGTATAACTAAATCTACATAATGTGTAGATTTATCAATTGGATTGCTGGATATGATTGATCTACTATTCTTAGGTCCTATTTGATTTTTTTCATCGAGGTTGAATCCAAATAATCTATGTAAATTGTTACTTTCAAAAGTTAATAAGTAAGATTTGTTTGGTCCTTTGAGTTTTAGAGTATAGTCATTCTTATTATTTATTTTTATACTGTATCCAGTAGTAAAATGTTTCAATGCGTGGTTGATCATTGATGCTAATTCGGCGAATATATAATTTCCAGGAACTAATGTAATCTTTGTGTCATTTATTTTGAAAGTATTCATTCCTTCTTTAACATGATAAAGACAAACAGGTATAACACATTTAACCAGTCTAAACCCTATAATATTTTTGAACTCTTCGGGATATTTTCCATTAGAACCAAAGACTATGGTATAATTGTTTGTATCAGGCTTCACCCCCACACCACCACCGGAGTTTGTATCAATTAATATCTTTCTTGTTTCTATGTCTTTGGTAAAAAGGTGATTTCTAATATTAAGATAATTACTATTAATTTTCCTCTCATTGTTGAAATAAACTAAAGATTCTGAGGAGCGTTTAATTTCTTTCATAAAATCTTTCATAAAATCTTTCATAATTATATTTATCTTTGATAGATCATTGTTATTACTTTTTTCATGAATATCTATTAATTTATTAATTTGAGTATTTTTATCTTTAAAATTTTCTTTGATTTTAGTAACTTCTTCGGTTATATTGTGCGTATTAGACATATTATATCTGTAAATCACTACCAAAATCAGGGTTATTAATACACTGGACGATACAGGAATAGAATAATCTCTTAAAGTTTCTATTGTTTTATTCATTTAATATTATGTTTTATAGTTATATAATAAATTAATAATAATGCCCGTATATAGTGGTCGAAGTTCAAATAAAACTGCATTATCAAGAGATAGAAGTATAGGACTTCAAGGTCTTCAAGGATTACAAGGTCTTCAAGGATTACAAGGAGTCCAAGGATTACAAGGAGTCCAAGGATTACAGGGTATCCAAGGATTACAAGGTATCCAAGGATTACAGGGCATCCAAGGATTACAGGGCATTCAGGGATTACAAGGTCTTCAAGGTCTTCAAGGATTACAAGGTCTTCAAGGATTACAAGGAGTCCAAGGATTACAAGGAGTCCAAGGATTACAGGGTATCCAAGGATTACAAGGTATCCAAGGATTACAAGGTCTTCAAGGATTACAAGGATTACAAGGATTACAAGGTCTTCAAGGATTACAAGGTCTCCAAGGATTACAGGGCTTACAGGGATTACAAGGATTACAGGGCATTCAGGGATTACAAGGATTACAGGGTCTTCAGGGCATACAGGGTCTTCAGGGCATACAGGGTCTCCAAGGATTACAGGGCTTACAGGGATTACAAGGATTACAGGGCATTCAGGGCATACAGGGATTACAGGGAGTCCAAGGATTACAGGGGATTCAGGGACTCCAAGGATTACAGGGGATTCAGGGCATACAAGGATTACAGGGCATTCAGGGATTACAAGGTCTTCAAGGATTACAAGGTATCCAAGGATTACAAGGTATCCAAGGATTACAAGGATTACAGGGCATACAAGGATTACAGGGCATACAAGGTCTTCAAGGAATACAAGGATTACAGGGTCTTCAGGGCATACAAGGTCTCCAAGGTCTTCAGGGAATCCAAGGAACTCAAGGAACTCAAGGATTACAGGGTGAACAGGGAATACAAGGGTTACAGGGCATACAAGGAATACAGGGCATACAAGGCACACAAGGAGTCCAAGGTATACAAGGTCTCCAAGGATTACAGGGGATTCAGGGCATACAAGGATTACAGGGCATTCAGGGATTACAGGGGATTCAGGGCATACAAGGATTACAGGGCATTCAGGGATTACAGGGCGAACAGGGAATCCAAGGAACTCAAGGATTACAAGGTGAACAGGGAATCCAAGGAACTCAAGGTATTCAGGGAGGACAGGGAATCCAAGGAACTCAAGGATTACAAGGTGAACAGGGAATCCAAGGAACTCAAGGAACTCAAGGACTCCAAGGGATACAAGGTGAAAGAGGAATCCAAGGAACTCAAGGAACTCAAGGATTACAGGGCATACAGGGAATCCAAGGGTTACAGGGCATACAAGGAATACAGGGCATACAGGGTCTCCAAGGAATACAAGGAATTCAAGGTCTTCAGGGCATACAGGGAATCCAAGGAACTCAAGGAACTCAAGGATTACAGGGCGAACAGGGAATCCAAGGAACTCAAGGATTACAAGGTGAACAGGGAATCCAAGGAACTCAAGGGACTCAAGGACTCCAAGGGATACAAGGTGAAAGAGGAATCCAAGGAACTCAAGGAACTCAAGGATTACAGGGCGAACAGGGAATCCAAGGAACTCAAGGAACTCAAGGATTACAGGGTGAACAGGGAATACAAGGGTTACAGGGCATACAAGGAATACAGGGCATACAGGGTCTCCAAGGAATACAAGGATTTCAAGGTCTTCAGGGCATACAGGGTCTCCAAGGAATACAAGGAATTCAAGGTCTTCAGGGCATACAGGGAATCCAAGGAACTCAGGGATTACAAGGTGAAAGAGGAATCCAAGGAACTCAAGGAACTCAAGGATTACAGGGAATCCAAGGAACTCAAGGAACTCAAGGATTACAGGGTGAACAGGGAATACAAGGGTTACAGGGCATACAAGGAATACAGGGCATACAGGGTCTCCAAGGTCTTCAAGGAGTCCAGGGACTTCAAGGATTACAGGGGATCCAAGGGATTAAAGGTGATACAGGTTCTGATGGAAAAGATGGAACTCAGGGTATACAGGGTCTTCAAGGATTACAGGGCATACAAGGATTACAAGGATTGCAAGGGATACAAGGATTACAAGGTCTTCAAGGAGTCCAAGGGATACAAGGACTCCAGGGACTTCAAGGATTACAGGGCATACAAGGATTACAAGGATTGCAAGGGATACAAGGATTGCAAGGGATACAAGGAGTCCAAGGCATCCAAGGATTACAGGGTCTTCAAGGATTACAGGGTCTTCAAGGATTACAAGGTCTTCAAGGAGTCCAAGGGATACAAGGACCCCAGGGACTTCAAGGATTACAGGGGATCCAAGGGATTAAAGGTGATACAGGTTCTGATGGAAAAGATGGAACTCAGGGTATACAGGGTCTTCAAGGATTACAGGGATTACAGGGTCTTCAAGGAATACAGGGCATACAAGGAATACAGGGCATACAAGGATTACAGGGCATACAAGGATTACAGGGCATACAAGGATTACAAGGGATTCAAGGGATACAGGGTCTTCAAGGATTACAAGGATTACAGGGGATACAAGGAGATCAAGGTGATAAAGGGGATACAGGGGGGAAAGGAGATCAAGGTGATCAGGGGATTTCGGGGATACAAGGACTCCAGGGCTTACAAGGGATACAAGGAGTCCAAGGTTTACAGGGATTGCAAGGGATAAAGGGTGCTTATGATTCTACATCTCAATCAGTTATTTACAGTTTAGCTGTAGGAGAGGGTATATCTGCACCAACAACACAGGGGGTTATAGCAGCTACAAATGATATTATAGCTTATCATTCATCGGATAAAAGATTAAAAAAAAATATAAAAAAAATAAAAGACCCCATTGAGAAGCTAAAGAAAATAAGTGGGTATATGTTTGAATGGATAGAGAATGGACAAATACACCCTTATACGGGTAAAGATATAGGTGTAATAGCACAAGAAATAAATAGTATTATTCCAGAAATAACAACTCTAAGAAATAATGGTTTCTTAGCAGTTAAATATGAAAAAATTGTTCCATTATTAATTGAATGTATTAAAGAAAATTCAAATGATATCGATAAATTAAAAGAAAAAATAAAAGATATATAATATGGCGGGCGTGGATCAATCAAGTATTAGTTTTAGTAGTTTAAAAGCATCTTATGTGGCGGGTGGTGGCAATGATGCTTCTGGTAATAGTAGTTTAAGTGATGGAAAAACAAATACATCAATAAGTTTATCTGATTTTAGAAATGCGGGATTTACAAATGGTACTAGTGTACCAAGTGGAAGTGATGAAATATCTATTAATGATGATTTTAAAGGTAAAACATTCGGTTCATCATCAATAATATATGGAACCGGTAGTTTCAGAGTATATGATAATTGGTCGGCATATCCCACAAAACTTAAAGGGACAAGTGGTTCTTCAACATTTACAGGGTCAACCACAGCGAATAAGAGAATTAAATTATATAGTGGTCAAAGTGGCTCGTATCCTTATTCAATAATATTATTGACACCGAATGCTACGAATAGTTCAACTTCCCCCGGACTTATAGTCGATAGGACTAATGCGGATGCTGTAGACGAAGCAACTGTTTGGTTTAGAGTTGTATCGCATAATATGTATTCTCAAGTCCAAATGGGTATTGTGGCAAAGGATATGACTGTGAATAATTGGACAAATCAGAAAGGGGATTTACACAATAAACACGCTACCTTTTGTGATAGATTGTGTTTCCATGGTTTTGGTTACCATAATTATGCCGGATCAAGGGACGATATAACAAGTGGCAGTACTATTGTTAGTCCTCAATATAAGACGGGAAAATATGGTTCTAGTTTAACAACAAATTTCCACAATAGAACAGGGGCAACCGCGGGGACAATGAGATCCGGTAATGCTGTATCAGCACCACCAGGAGGATTCAATATGTATTTTTTCAAAAATTCATATGCAAATTATAGTGGTTACCGTAGTAATACGTTGAACCCCAATCATGGTATTAAAATTAAATGGTATGAAACTACATTACAAGTTAAATTGGTTTCTGGTAGCAGTAATATTGTTCCAGTTTCGGGTAATTGGTCTGCGAGTGATTTAACAGGTATATTTTCAGGTATGTATGTTTCTGGAACGGGAATACCAACAGGGGATGGTGCTTTTATAGGAGATATACATACTAATTATATGGTATTATATAAGGGAAAAGGAACAACCTCACTTGAAAAACTAGATGTATCATCGTCATTGGATCTATCTAATATAACCCTTACAATCAGTGGGTATTTATACTGGACACTAACTACGGGATCTGATTCCTCTAATTCGAATACAAATTATACAAATGCTAAGATATTTGGACCACCCCATACTGTTTTGCCAAAATATCAAGCAGCTAGTAGCGGGAGTACAACTTCTGTTGAGATTAAAGAGTGGGCATTTTGCATAGGAGACACTACATCAGGGACGAGTAACTACTTTGATTACGATTTAAGGGATACAGACCCAGGTGGGACAGCATTTTCTTATTCAGTTACTTATGGAACCGGAACTGTTCCTTCTTCTACCCAGGCTACATATAGTTGGAAATACTATGCATATGGAGCAGATATAGGAACAACATATTTGTATTGGTATAGCGGGACAACTCTTAATTTATTGAGGAGTATAGTTGGACAACAACATACTTCATCGGGTAAAACGTGGAATTCTTATACAGAAGATTTATCATCTTATTCGGGTCAAACGGGTTATATAGTGTATGCTTATAAAACAGGTAGTTCTTGGATGAATGATCCACAGTTTGATGAAATGTCTATAGAGATAGCAGGTTCTCAAACTGATTTAGCACCAGGTTTGGGTTTGTGGTCAAGAAATACAAGTGATACACCATCATTATCATATCCATCATCAAATTGGAGTAATATATCTCTGCCATCAACGAGCACATCAAAAAAATGGAACTTAGATGCGGGAGGTACACCCTCATCTTCGACTGGAACAACCGTAGATGCTTCTGGATCATCAACAGGTAAATATTTATATTTTGAGGGTAGTTCTCCTAATTTTAATACATCCAATTCATCCAATAAATACTATTGGTTTCGATCTAAAAATCAATTTACCCTGGGTGATGCGGGCGATTAATAATTTGTAAACTAATAATATAATGACTTGTAATTGTATAAATTGTGATTGTAATAATCAGTTATGTAAATACAAATGTGAAACATCTGGATATAATATATATACTGAAACAGATGATTTTATAAAAAAAGAATATGTTTGTGATATAGATGCTTCAGATATAGAAATAAATGATACTTCATATATCGAATATTGTCAGATGTGTAATGTAATTGTAGAGTATCCCAATTCATATGATAATAAAACACATGTTTTCAAAAACAATGAGAAAAATATGTATTATTATGAAAACTTTTTAAAAAGAAATATAATTCATAATTTTTTGGATATTCAATGTGAAAATTGTTCGCGATCCATGAATAATGGTATTTTTACGATTGAAGTGGTAGAAGAATCACACGATAATTTGAATAATTTATCTATGCCGAATGATTTCATAAAAAATATAATGGTATATGATAACAGTAACAATTTGATATATTCAATAGAACCATCAGATTATAATGAATATAAAGAATTAATTGAATTTAATACAGATGTTAGTAAAAATCTATTGTATTGTTCTAATTGTAATCATATCATATTGAATAATCTTAAAAAAATAGAAAGGTTCGCTTAAAAATAGAAATTATCTTATCATTATAAAATATATGTTCGAGAATTTATCTAAACTTGTTATCAATAAATATAATGGTGAGATTTTCCCTCTGTATTTTAAAGATGATAAAACGTGTGGAACTGGATTGTGTAATACTTCCATCTTTGTAGATGATAAAATAAGATTAAATATACGTCATGTAGAGTATAGTTTATGGCACAGTGAAAGTGGTAAATATCAGAGTAGAGAACAGGGTTCAATATCTTACTATCACAGAGAGGATAAAAATGAATTGAAGACCAATAATTATTACTGTGAACTTGATCCAGAAACATTTAAGATTACTCGGGTTAATTTAATTGACACATCAAAATTAGATGTAAAACCAATCTGGAACTTTATAGGATTAGAAGATGCACGATTAGTAAAATGGCAAAATAAATATTATTTAAGTGGCGTCAGAAGAGATACAACACCTACTGGTATAGGAAGAATGGAATTATCAGAATTGGAAATAAATGATGAAACAGTAAAAGAAGTTTCGAGAACAAGGATAGATGTTCAAGATAAGAATAGTTATTGTGAAAAGAATTGGATGCCATTTTTAAATAAACCTTACCACTATGTAAAATGGAGTAATCCAACAGAAATAGTAAAGATTAATTTGGAAGATAAGATTTCAGAAACTATTTATAGTGGTGAAAAAATAACATCTTTGAAAAGAGATATTAGAGGAAGTTCTCAAGTAATTGAGTGGTTTGATGATACATATTTATGTATTACTCATGAAACAGATTTTGTTCCTAAAGATATTAATGGTTGGAAAGATGCAGATTATTATCATCGTTTTGTAATATTCAATAGTGATTACAGCATAAAGTATGTAAGTGATGATTTTAATTTTATGTGTGCAAGAGTTGAGTTTTGTGTAGGAATGGCTGAACATAAAGAAGATATTCTTATAACTTTTGGATTTCAAGATAATGGTTCTTATTTATTAAAGATTAATAAAGAAAGTTTAAGAGAACTTTTAGAAACTGAATTAAATAATCAAGAAGTAAAGTATGATAAGAAAAAAGATATAAGTTTTGAGGGTATTACTTGGACTACAACAGAAAATTGGTTCCCCATTATAAATCTAGAAGAATACAATAAACCTATCAAATATTTAGAAATTGGTGCTCTATACGGTGCTAATCTTATCTCTATATCGAATACATATTGTAAACATAAAGACAGTAAAATGTATTGTATAGATCCTTGGGATGATTATGATGATTATCCCGAGTATAAAGGTGAACAAGATAAGATATATAACAATTTTCTTAAGAATATAAACAGTTTTGAAATTGAAGATAAAACTATTGTAAAAAGAGGATATTCACGTGATATTTTGGGAGAGTTTGAAGATGAAATGTTTGATATGATTTATATTGATGGAAATCATGAATCTGAATATGTTATGGAAGATGCAGTTTTAAGTTTCAGAAAACTTAAAAAGGGAGGTATACTAATATTTGATGATTATGAATGGGGTCATCCGAATTATCCCGTAGCTAAAGGTATTGATGGATTCTTACACGGTTATCATAAAAAAATAAATATATTAAATAAAAATCATGGGGGTCAATCATTTATTCAGAAGATTTCATCACATAATTGAGTTTATTTGAGATTAATATAATATCTTCAAATATAATTATGAAAGGATATTATATTAATCTTGAATGTAGAAGAGATAGAAGGAGACATATAGAAAATAATATACTAACATTAGATTTTTTTAAGGATTTAGAAAGATTTGATGCTATCAAAAAACCGTATGGTATTGGATGTAATGAATCGTGGTTAAAAGTTTTAGAAAAGTGTTTATCAACGGATACAGAAGATAGATTTTTGCTTATAGAAGATGATATACATATTTATGATATGGAAATATTTAATAATTTCATAGAAGATTACAAACTTATGGAAAACAATAATTGGGATGTAATTCATCTTACACCAAGATTATATGATAAATGTCGAAATCAAGAAACTTTGATACTAGAATCTGGTGATAAATACTCTCGTTTACATAATTGTGTAACAGCAACTGGTTTAATTATTAAAAAGGAGTTTATACCAATTCTTATGAAGAACTTACAGTATTCTACAGAAAAATTAAAAAAAACACTAAATACACCTAAATATATTATAGATATTAGTTGGTTAGATTTACAAGAAAAATATAGAATTTATGGTTATAATAAAAGTTTCTGTTATCAATTAGAATGTTTATCAGATATAAATCTGTTTGATGAAAAATATATAGGAATGTATAAAACATGGGGTATGGAGGATGAAAATAGATTAAGTAAACTTTTGTTAAGATATATTGATAATCCCCGTAGTGATTATAACTGTTTTTACTTAGCGAGAGAATACGAAATAGAAGGACAATATGCGTTAGCTAAGAGTTATTATCTGAAATGTTGTGATAATACTATATATGATGAACTAGCTTATGAGTCTTTAATAAGGATTGGATATTGTTTAGGTGGAATGAATGGAAGAGATGAAAAATGTGTTTCTTCTTATGAGCATGCAATATCTATCTTACCTGATAGACCCGAAGCATACTATATATTGTCGCTACATTACAGTTGGAGAAATAATTTTAAAAAGGGTTATATGTATTCTCAGTTAGCAATACATAATAGTGAAACAAAAAATTACGAATTATATTATGAAACTCAATATAAAGGAGTAAATCACTCTTTATTTCAAAAAGCTTATACATCTTCAAAAATAGGAAGAATGAAAGAGTCTATTGAAATATATGAAGATCTATTAAATAAAGATATTGATGATAATTTAAGAAATATTATTAATAATAATTTAAATTATATATATTCTTTAAAACAAAATAAAACTCAAGAAAACTATAAAATACAAGAAAATAAAAAGAAAATCCCAAAAATTATACACCAGACTTGGGAATATAAATATGATGAATTAAATGAAGATATGAAAGTTTATGTTGATAGCTGGAAAACTCATAATAATAATTATGAACATATTCTTTATGACAAAAATGATCGTATAAGTTTCATAAAAGATAACTTTAATGATAATGTATTAAACTCATATAATAAATTAAAACCAGGGTCTTTTAAATGTGATCTTTGGAGATATTGTATATTATATATTTATGGGGGATACTATGTGGATTTAGATACATTATGTTTAGATAGTCTTGATAAACTACCTAATTCAAACTTTGTATGTCCTATTGATATATCTTGGAATGAAATTGGAACATATCAATTAGCAGCTGGATTTATAGGAAGTAATAAAGGTAATCCTATATTGAAAATGTGTATTGATTATATTGTTGATATAGTTATGAATGATAATATAAAAATTATTCGTCCTATTGATATATCTGGTCCAGGATGTTTAGGAATATGTATGAACAGATATCTTGGAAATACTGAAAAGTCCATCTTTACACAATACGGTTATACTGATAATAATAATATATATTTTCTTAATTTTGAGAAAGGCAATGAATATATAGGAATATCAAATGAAAATAAATGGATACTTCAAAATAAAAATGGCAATGTGAATCTAAAAGATGCGTATGATAATGAATGTAAGAAAATAAAAGATTATTTTGATTGGGGAAAGTTTGGCGATTGTCCAATAGATAAAGAATTATTTTTCAATGATTGAATCACTTATGTTTGAATCTTACTCCATATTTTTTAGTTATTTCATGATCTATCTTTCTTGTAGGACCTCCTAAAATATATGAATACATACGTGCCAATCCCCAACTCTGTGCTGTTTGATTCGGTCTTGAACCTGAAGAATAATAAGCGCCCATCCCCTTCTTTTTTACCTGTAAAAGAGCTTTTCTAGGTATACCCACCGCTTTACTAATATCTTTAATTGTTTTTACTCCTGGATACAAAGTGTGAAACTTTTGTGTCCAGCTACTCTTCTTAGATTTGAATGATTTTAGCTTCGGTCTTGGAACATATTTTGTATTCTTCTTTTTACTCTTGTTACTCTTATAACTCTTACGAGCTTTTAATATGTTCTTTTTTTGTGTTCTTCTATCTTTTCTAGATAAACCTGAAAGATATCTTTTAGGAATCATAATTATAATATATATATTAATAGTAGATAAAAACTCATGAATACTTTAAATAATCGTGGGTTAAATAACATTCTTCTTTATTCTGGGAAATATGATACTAAATCTATTCAACCCTTTGTAGTGAATAATGATTTTTACTATCTTACAAGGATAGATATTCCAAACTTGCTCATATTTTTACACAGAGGAGGAACTCATATTGTGAATATGAATGCTGTCGATAGTTTTCATTCTCAAGATGAAAATAATGAATTATTAAAAAAACGATTCAGTAGACTGGAGTTTGTAGATAAGAAAGAACTCATGAATATTATTGGGCATAGAAGAGTTAGAAGTTTAAGTAATATTTCTACACTCAATTTATCATTAAACATTGAAACTCATAGTTTAGAAAAAAAGTTACATAAGATGAGACTGATAAAAAGACCATATGAAAAGAAAAAGATTAGAAAAGCGTGTCAAATAACTAGTGAAGCTCTTATAAAAACTATGAAAATGATAAGACCCTCTATGCAAATACAAAGTGTTGTAGATTATTTTAGGAGTGAATTATTGAGAAATGGATCTCGAGAATACTCATTCTTACCCATAGTATCTCAGAATAGAAATAACGCGGTTCTACACTACGACAGGAGGAAAAACTATATAAAACGCGATGCTTTTATACTCATGGATGTTGGGGGTCAGTATGATCACTATTGTGCAGACATAACGAGAACATTTCCTATATCGGGTCATTTTACAGGGCCTCAGGGAGAAGTTTATACGGGAGTCTTAAAAACTCTTAAATATGCTCTGGGACTAGTGAAACCCGGTTTAAAATGGAATACATTAATAAATAAGGTAAATCAGTTTATGTATAATGAATGTAAGAAACTAAATCTATTCAGTGATACAGGTAGTATCATTTTGATGAATTTGCTGATGCCTCATTCCATAGGTCACAGCGTGGGATTAGATAATCACGATGTAGGTGATTTAATAATTTTAAAAGAAAATATGGTTATTGCATTAGAACCGGGTATATACTTTAAAAATGACATGATGAATAATAGTGGCTTCAATAAAGATACATTAAGAAGATTCATGAGTATGGGCGGTATAAGAATAGAAGATACTGTGTTGGTGACAAAAACAGGTTCAAGAGTTCTTTCAAATGTTCCTAAAGAGATTAAAGACTTGACAAGAATGTTATCTAACAATTAGTATAGATAAATATTAATGAATTATGATATGACTGGTGATATGAATGGTGAAAGCAATATGTATGGTCATCATTCATACAATGATGATCCCCACAGTGGAGAAAACGTTACGTACGACGATTTGAATGATACTGAGAACAATATTTATGTGAATGCGTTTTTATGGGGAGTTTGTATCGTTTCTTTTACATACTGCACCGTGATGATTGTAAATGCGTGTGGCGCAACACAGCGCCCACGAGATACAGATCTAAACACGGTCAGATTATTGGATGAAACAACAGATATCAATGAAAGAGATATCGAATATAGTGAGATAAATTATGATGAAATGGGTAAGGATATGTGTCCGATATGCTTTGTAGAATATAAAGAAGATGAATCACTGATAAAGCTAAATTGTTCTCATATGTATCATAAAGAGTGCGTTTTTGACTGGTTTAAAAAAAATAGAAATTGTCCTCTCTGTAGATTGTCTGTTTAGAGATGCTTTCTTCTTTTAGTAGATTTTTTCCTTTTCTTTTTGTTAGTCTTTTTCCTTTTCTTAGTATTCTTTTTATTATTATCAGACCTATTCAATGGAGCATTCACTAATTTATTGTAATTTTTAGGAGATAGTTTGTTCAGGATTCGGAGAGTTCTTAACAATTCCAAATAGTAATTTGTATTGATATTGTAGTTCATATGCATATTGATATTATTCTTATCATATAATGAAGTCTTAACAACCTTAGAATGTAATTTACAAACATAAGATCTATTATCTCCTAAACTGTAAGAAATATTTAAGAAGCCTTTACTATCTTCATACATCGTTGTTGGGAAAAATATCAATTCTTGTTTAGATTCTTGACTCGGTAATTGGAAAAAGGGACTCAACTTAGTAATTTCTTTTTTGTTCATGTCTAAGGTGAAAAAGAATCCAAGATAAAGCTTCACATATTTCTTAAAATATTCTTTATCATCTTTATCATACAGAGACTCTTGTAATGCTGGGATAAGATATTTATTGATTTCTGCGTCTCCTTTATAGTCTAAGACAGCATGTCCTAGACCCAAGAACATTTTCCCAAATGGAATAAGATTACTGCTGTTTCTCATGTGAAAGTGTAAATCACCGAAACTCTTTTCAATACGACTTATTATTTTATCATTTTTATTAACGATCATTTTACAACCGAACTCTTTATTAACCTCCATAATTTTTAGAGGATTAATGTCGTAAATCATGTGTAGTTTGTTCTTGTATGTGAATGGTCCCCAGTTCTTTTCAAAGTTACTGGAGAGTGTTTCACATAGCGTGAACTTAGGGGTTTTGTAGGTTAGCTTATTGGAATCTATCTTTGCTACATACATCAATCTTCTTCTAGGATCTTTATCTATTTCATCTATTTCGTTGATAAGGATATATATCTCATTCTGGTAGTAAAAGAGACGAGGATCTTCCGGTCCCTCAGAGATGGCATTCTTGTGCTCAATAATTCTGTTCTTGTATTCTTTAAACTCTAAGAGCTGACCTTTCAATAAATCTGTGTCTATATCAACTATCTTTTGATCTATCTTTTTATAATTATGATTGAAAATTGAGAGTATGATAAAGTTCAAACCGTCCCATGAACGCACATTACCATACCACCCCCTACTTGCTACTAAGAAATTGTTAGTATTTTTCAAAGGCATCACAGAACTGTTAAAGATAGTTATCTTCTTGCTGTTCAACATAGAGTTTCCTCTTTTAATTTCATCTGTCAGACTGATACAAGTTAACTCAAGTTCATCGTTTTTAAACTTTCCCATTTATATAATGTGGTTTATTTTTTTTAAGATAAGATGAATAAAAATATACCACATTTTATAAATGAAGACGGGTATTCGGATTGATGGGAAGTATGTTGTGAAAAGAGGTAATCAGTTTTTTCTAACTGATATAGATGATAAAGATATTCTTAATAAAAAAAAAGATAGTGATCTGAAGAAATACAAGAAAAAAGTCACTATAAAAGTTAAAAGACTTATGAAAGCGAACAAGGTTAAAGATGGTGAAAACGTTAATTTCTCTACAAAGCGTTCAAAAAAGAAGATTATGAGGGCGGGTGGTGGGTGAGGCCTGTTAAAATCCACTTTCAAGGGTGGTGCCAAGCGTCGTAGAAAGACGAACAGAAAGCGCTCCCCATGAAATAAGAAGAAATCATCCAGGACTCTTAAGAAGATGACTGGTGGTTGACCCTCGTTAAAGAGATGAATAAATAATATTCATAAGAATCTGTGACGATAGTTTATACAAATATTATAAACTAACTGAGATTTGAAGAATAATATAGGGTTTAATATAACCGCTAATTTATTTAAACAATAGAGGCATATATCATATATATATATATAGTGATAAAAGATGGAACTGAGTATTCTCTGTGATAATGATGCCGTAAGAGGTATGTATGAGAATCATGAGCATTTTCATACTGGTGATTCGGGATTAGATTTATATTTCCCCGAAAATGTAGAATTACCGGGTAAATCGCTGGGCACGCTTGTATCATTTGGCATTAAGTGTGAAAGTAAGATGCATGGATCTAATGTCTCATACTATTTGTATCCAAGATCATCTATCTCAAAGACACCGGTAAGAATGAGTAATAGTGTGGGAATCATCGATGCTGGATACAGGGGCAATCTAATGGTTGCTCTGGATAATCATAGCGATGAACCTTATTTTATTGAGAAGGGAACACGTCTATTTCAAATCTGTAGTCCTATATTTTCAAATATTAATATGAAGGTAGTTGATGAACTGAGTGAAACATCTCGTGGTTCGGGTGGATTTGGGAGTACGGGTAAGTGATTTGGTAAATGAGCAATGCGACCAAAGTAAATGAGTAAGTAAATGAGTAAGTAAATGAGTTAAGTAAATTTGATAAGATAAAATATGTGATATATTACATGATAAAGTGTGAGAACACTAATAAGCAAGTAGGAAAAGATAAAATGGATTCTCACAAAAAAATAAAAAAACCCCGGTGTTCTTTAAGTGGGTGTAATAAGAAACTAGACATGACATGTGTTTCTTGTTGTGAGTGTAATCTTCGTTTCTGTTTCCACCATATGAATAGACATAGTCACGATTGTTGTGGGAATATTAAGAATAAAGAAAGAAAAAAAGAAGAGTTAAAAACTTCTAATCCTAAGGTTAAAGATTCTACACTAGAGAAGATATGATTGTTTGTTTAGAGTGGATCTATAGTAAACCTCATTTGGGAGTTATCTTGACCAATGCGTTTTCAAAACGTTTCTCACTCATTCCACACGTATCTACGAGATATGTCTTTAGTTCTCCGGTATTGAGAAGACTGGCACTTTTTTTTATATCCTTTTCAAGAATCTTCTTATCATATACTTTAAATAGTTCTCTTGAAGTTTTGACCTTTTCAATATAGTCTGTATCAACTTTCTTGTAACTCTCTACAAACTTTTCAATAGTTTTATGTTCTTTAATATTTTGATACGATTTATTGGGACCGATGCCCTTGATATTTTCACAGTAATCACATCCCGACATAATACATATATCAAGAAACTCATCAAAGGAAATATTCATACCCTCAAGAACCTTCTCCATGTTGATGGTTGATAGAACATCTTTTCGTTTGATAGTCTTATCAATATTTGAGCGGACAAGTAGTGGTGTTCCAAATGCCAGTGAGTCCATATCTTCTGTAACAACCCCATCGACGTAACCCATCTTGCAGAGTTCACTCGCATATCCTTCTGCTTCTCCATCTGCCTGAATATATGAAATACCCATGAGAGAAAGAAGCTTCTTGACGTTATTAACATCATCTTTTGTCATACGAAATGATTGAGTTTTATATTTTTCTTTCTTTTCTTTGTCTTCTGATTCATCCATGAGTTTTTTAAGCGCTTCAGATTTGTCTCTCCTAGACTTCAAGACATTATTCTTCGCTTCGGGAGGCTTTCCATCAAATACATAAATAGGCTCAATACCTACAGCCAAGTAATTGATCGTCTTTTGAAAGATCCCTATAATATGTCCATAGCCCTTACCCTCTTTACTTGTCTTTACAGAGAATGCCATTTTGTAAATGAATAAGCTTGCGTCTATTGCAAGTGTTTTACCCGAAAGAGTGTGTAGATTTATTGTCTCAACGGCATCAGGTGCATATTTTTGAATAAGACCGGTTAGTCCTTTAATACCCATGGTATTATAGTTTATAATAGATACTATTATATTTCTTTGTTTAAATCAAATTTGTTTGAATGTATTTATTTTTATAGTTCTTAAAATATAGATTGAATAGTTCTATGGATATCATAACTAATAAACTTCTGGAAACTTTGAAGAAAGAGATAAATAGTGAAGAAAACTCTAATATTCTTAAGAAAGATATCATCAAACCACTCATTGAAAATATTTTAACCGAAATATACCCATATATTCTCTTTATAGGTAGTATCTTTTTGATCTTATTTATATGTATCATTTCTATATTTATTTTGAATATAAAGATTTATTATCATAGTTAGTATATATATATATTATGCCCGAACTTGAAAAAAGTTTGACTTCATGGGTAAATATTGATAAACGAATTTATGAATTAAATAATGATATTAAGATATTAAAAGATAAACGTGAACAATTGGGGGAGATCTTAACTGTATCTTTAAAAGAAAATAATCTAGAAAATAAGAAGTTTGATTTTCCTCATTTAGATAGAAGAATTGTATTCTCCGATAAAACATCACAAGAGGGTATAACTTACAAATATCTCCAAGAATGTTTTGACGGATACTTTAATGATCCCCAAAAGTCTGAAGAACTCATAAATATTATTAAGAAAAATAGAAAGAAAACTACTAAAAGTATTCTAAGAGGTGAAGGATTATAATCTACTCTACTTTATGAAAGAGTATATTTTAAGAAAAAAAAATGGTAAAAGATTTCTTTACTTCAAAGATAATAAACTCTTGGGTTCTGAATCACCCATAGTAAAAGAATATTTAGAAGGATTATATGTCGCCCCCGCGTACAACGATGTTAAAATATTTCCTCCTAGAAAAAAGGTAAGGGCAATTGGTATAGATGAAAGAGGTCGTAAACAATACATCTATCACAAAGATCATAGAGCAAAATCTAATAAGAAAAAATACGTTCAATTATACACATTCGGAAAGAGGTATAAAGAAATTATGAGGAAAATTAATAGTGATTTATCATCTTTTAGAGACGATAAGAACAAACAAATTGCTATGATTTTAAAAATGATAGATGAATGCAACTTCCGTGTAGGGAATGATAAATATTTAAAAGAAAATAAATCTCACGGAGTGTGTACTCTTAATACTGAACATGTTACTCTAAAAAAGAACAGAGTTAATATAACTTTCAGAGGGAAAAAAGGAGTTACAAATGCGTGTGAAATAAAAGATAATCTTTTAAAAAAACATATTAAGCAAAAAGTTAAAACACAAAAGAAAAAAGATAGACTTTTTACATATCGCTCAAATAATCGTTATGCAACTATTCGAGCAAGTGATGTAAATAATTACCTGAAACAGTTCGGAGATATTAGCGCGAAAAACTTCAGAACATGGAGAGCTAATGTTGATCTTTTAAAATTATTAGTCCTTAATGTGGAGAATAAGAATAATACATATTTAAAAGAATGTATTAAGAGTGTAGCGCATAATCTTCATCATACACCAGAAATATGTAAAAAGAATTATCTTAATGAAGATATCTTAAAATTATATACAAAAGACAAAATAAAGTTCTTTTCATATTTCAATACAAGAACCGAAGAAAAACTTCAAAAACAATTATTAGAATTCTTAAAAAAAACTTATCTTTAGTAAAACATACCAATTCTAATCTCTAACAACAACGTGTTTCATCTTACCATTCTTCCCCTGTGTTTCTTGCCATGTTCCAATCTTATCCCCCATTTCATCATCTTCCAAGATCTCATAAACATTTGGAGGATCACTTGTATCAATGTAATATTCCTTTTTCCTATATTTAATTATACTGAGTTCTTCTTCTTCTGAATCACTTGGTTCTTTATCTGAGAGTGATTCTGTTACCTCATCTACTGATACGTGTGATTCTTTATCCGGTGATTCAGTTTGAACTGTATCTAAAATTGATTCTTCTTTTACTTCATCCACTATCTCTATTTCTTCTTTGACCACCATCTCAACATTTGTTTTCTTGTCCTTTTTAGATAAGAGCTTATTCAATCTATCAATTTCTTCACTCTTCGCCATAATCTCATTTGCTTGTGCTTTTAACATATCGTGACGCTCACTATTACTCTTTTCTTTCTTTACTTCAACCATTTCACTTCTCAAATCCCCTAGTTCTGTCTGTAATGTAACTATATTACTATCTCTCAATTCTATGGTATTATTAAGTTCAGAAATCTGTTTTTCATGATCTTCCACTAATTCTACCAAAGAACTGTTCACATTATTTTGTTCTTCTAAATCTTTACCATTCTTGATCCTTTCTTCTGTATATCGTGTAACACTGTCTTGATAAGCTTTCAATATTTTAGTAGTGAGGGAGTTTAGGTCACTTTTTATCTGAACAATATCTTTGTCAACCATATCCATCGTTAGAATTGTTTATATTTATCCATAATACCTTAAATAATTTTAAGGTATTATTGTATAGGATGTTCGTAAAGAAGCACTGTACATTGAATAAGAAACGGTTGCCGTATAGCTGTTTAACAAAAAAATCCTTAATCAAGGTTGCTAAGAAACTTAGTAAAGTGACAAAAAAAAACATCCCAATTCACCGTAATAATCTTCGAAAAACTTACAAACTTGTGAGTAAAATTATTAAAGATGAATATAAATGTAATACAGAGATATGTTGGGTAAAAATAAAAAAACTATTTGATGGATTATCAAACAGAGAGAAAAAATTATTCAGAAAACATTTTAAACCTAAATTACCTAAAGAGGTTCAAGAAGACTATAAAGCTTGGTTAAGTAATTTTGATATTGATGAGGTTATGGAGGGATTAAAACTTGAGCACGATGATTTTTATTATTATTCAGCGACTCCGATAGATTTTCACAAATGTTCTGTAAGTGATTTGTGTTCAATTGATCTTAGAGAGCATCATAAAAATAATAAAAATAAAATAGGTATAGTTTTCAATACAGATAAGAGTGATGGACCTGGACAACACTGGATTGCGATGTATATTGATATGCTTGGCTTAAACTTAGAAAATGAGGGAATTTATTATTTTGATTCTTATAAGTCTTCGGTTCCCCATCAGATCAAAGAACTTATAGAAAAATTAAAAAAACAGGGTAAAGATTTAAATATAGATTTTATTGTTGCAAATAATAATCTATCAGTGCAGAATAATAATTATGCTTGTGGTTACTATTGTATGCATTTCATTGAAAATATGTTAAATGGTGTGCAGTTTAAAGAGTATTCTAAAACTTTGTCGGACTCTTTGATGGGGAATTATAGAGAAACTTGTTTTATAAAACCCGATGAGATGATTTAATACGTGTAAAATAAAATAGTTATTATATATATAATGAACTTACTGGAATACTATATAGGAGATGACCCATATACATCATTACTACAAATTATAATCATAATCTTATCTGTTATCATATTAAGATATGTTTATACTGAAAACAAAAATATTAAAAGTTTAAAAAATGATATAAATAAACTTGATAAGGAATGTCCCGCATGCCCCGCGTGTAATTGTGAACCCGGGTTAACTAAATGTCCCGATTGTGTGTGTCCAGATAAAAATAGTGACATAACAAATAATAATGGAGCCAACTTTCCAATGAATGGTGGTGTAAAATGTCCCGATGTAAAATGCCCCGAAACAACCTGTCCGAGTGTTGATGAAATTGTCGGCAGTTTGTTTCCAGGTAGAAATAATGGTATAACTGCGTCGGGTAAATATTATAATATCAACGCCAATGAAGAAGGAACACTTTTGTCGGCATATAGTTCTTACAGTAATTTAAGAAATGATGGAGAAGATATGAGAATACCCAACTCTACTGAATTACCCGATGATTCTACCAGTAGAATGAACATGGGCCCCCTCTCATCCGGCGATTCAACTGGTTCAACACCACCTTTATCAACTACAAAAATGGGAGCTATGACACCGGGGGAGGGAGTATTTTCAGATAGTTCTACAACCAATTCTACAACTAATTCTCAGGGTCCGTCTTCACCTCCGGATGATGTTGAACAATCAATCGCATTACCCTCATCAACATAAAAGGTTTTCTAAACTATTATCTATTGTGATATAAATGGTAAATGTTGAGGTTGAAGATGTAAAAACATTAAGTACATTATTTTTGGTTATAAATATTTTACTGTATTTAACAATTATGAGTTTTAAAGAAAAATATAAAGTGTTGAAATCAATTGATATCAATATCAGAAACATTTTAGATAAGAATGCATTTTTAACGGGTTTTAAAGTATTCGAAACCACAACAACTATCTGGTTGTTTTTGATATTATTTCTATACCGAAAAAATATGATAAATGAAAAGATAATCTATTTAATATTTGGAATATATTTACTATTTTATGTCTTAAATTTTTTGAAAAATAGAAAAGATATAACGGGAGGTGTGTATATTTTGAAGATCATGGGAATATTATATTCATTGTTTGTTATTTTCTATTTAGGGAATGTAACATCAATGGAACGGACGAAAGTTCAATTAACATTATTTATGGGTTTATTTATTCTTCAGATATTTTTAAATATATGGATGGTAATAGACAAATATATTGAAGACCACGAAGATAATAATATATACGATATAAGGTTCGGATTATATATTTCGTTATTGTTAATATTCTGGATTGTAAAAGTATATAGAGATATAAAAATTTACCGAATTGGGGAATATTTTATAACAATCCTATTATTATTCCATAGTTTGTGGGTAATTGGAAATAAAAATGTGATCGTATCTAGATATCAAGAGATCATATTTCCAGTCCTGTTATTTTTGATTTACATATTTGTGAATTATAAAGAATTTAATCGTGGTTCAATAAATACTAAGTTTGTTTATGTATTGACGATTTTAGCGACTGCTTTTCTCTTATATATTATAATCAATACGGAAGATAAAAAGATAAAAGCATTTGTAACAATATTTTTAGTAGTGGTTTATAATATATTAGCAATAGTGTATGGAAATAAAGGATGTGTGAGAGTATCGGGATCGGAGCTTCTAAAACGTATACTAAAGTGGACATTTCTTGTTATGATTATAGTTTTGATACTATGGACAGATATTTTTCGAACATCTATAGGGGATAATTTATTTTCTTTGAAAGGTGATTTAATAGTTGACAATAGTAGTGATACACAAGTATTAGAAGATGAAAAAAAAGGAAATAATTCCAAAAATGCTTCTCAGATTCAAAAACGTATAAATAGAATATATGAAAACAGAGCCAGGAGAAACATTTAATGTGTTCATAAAGTATAAAAAACTTAATTATTAGATTATAATGACTTCTCTACACGACAGATATTATTCTGAAATAAATAAAAATTATATATTTGGTATGGCGTGTAAGATTATAAAAGGTGAATATGGGGTAGATATATCAGAAGATCAATATTTTAAAGATATATATGAAAAAAATATAAATGACGCATTTCAAGCCAACGATACAGATGATATAGTTGTATTGAATCGTAAATTGTTACTTTTGCAAATGAATAGTTATATGGGGAAAAAGAAACAGAATATTGGGGGAAGTTCAATAATATTAAATAATGTAAATAGGATTATAACAGGAGATGATTCTTTTTACAATTTCAATATAGAAACTTATGATGGTGTATATAATCTTAAATATCTTATCATACCCAAAGAAAATAATAGTTTATTTAGCAATCCGATTATAATTATCACCATAAATAATTATAATCAGTATCTGAAATTAAACTCTTCATATGATCTAAACAATAGAACTTTTTTGGAATATGTCCCCATTAATAAAGAATCTATAAGTTTAAATGAAAAAACTTATGTAAAGATAAGGGATTCATTGAATATTTCATTAAAAAAGAATGGTTATTTGAGTATCTCTAATATATATGAAGATTATATAGAAGTCCCTAATAATACTTACAAGATAGGTGATAGTTTAAAAATAAACGGAAATATATTTATTATTAAAAATATTATAAACAATAAGGATATATATTTAGATAATATGAAAGATTTTGAATTAACAGAAGGTGACAAGATTTTAAATATCACCGAGAGTTTTATTATTGTATTAGATGAAATCAGAAATTAATTATCAAGTTCATATAGTTCATCTTCATATACTATGAGTTGTTTGGGGGACCACTCATCTTTTTCATCATATTTTATCATTGTCCGTATCTTATCATTAACAGTTTCAGAATAAAAATAAGTATCGTTCATATTATACTTAATTTTGTGTGCTATTTTATCACAAGAGATTATATCATCAAAACTCGGGAACTTTTTAGCTAAAATTGTTTCACCATATTTAGAGATATCATAAATATCTTGATATACAGAAAAATATTTACCCAATTCTTCTGTTAATTCGTGTTTACCCTCAAAGAACACGTGGCATTCCATAGAGTCTGTATCTAATTCGCATATAAGACGCGAATTTTCTTTCAAATATCTAATATCTATATCTTCAGAAGTATTTCTGTAATAATAATATCTTTCATTATCTCCTAAGAGTATATGATTATTGGGTTTAATAAACTCATGAAAGTTAGCTTTGATTTGTTGTCTATCAATATAAATAAGTTCACTTGATGTGATCCCTGGAAAATATGATATTTCATTTTCTAAAGAATTACTAAATCGTATACATTTTTCGTTTAATATTTTATCATCGCGAGTATGTGGGATACAATCTAATGCCGATGTTTTTATAATATCAGTTATTTTTTCAGAAATTGTGTATTTTTTCTCCATTAGTTCAAAAACATCTTTGTCTATAGAGTCTCCTATTGTAAGAATCGCATCTATTGTATCTTTGGTGTCTTTGTTTTTAGATTTACTTAATTCTTCGACAAATTTATCAACATTAATTTCTCCTATGTTATCCCAATCTTTTATAGAATCATATATTTCTCGAGCATTTGTACCCTTTGGTAGAACCGAAAGATAAATAAACTCCTCAACTGTTCTTTCTTTGGGTTCTAAATCATCATGAGAGTGTAAGCGTATAGCTCTCCCAAAAACCTGATTTATCCGTACATTATTCCAATAGGGTTCTAGAATATGAACTTGTCTCACACACGTAAGTGATATACCTTCGGCACCCGATTCTGAAATTAATATCAATTGAATATATTCACCATACTTGTTATCTATATGATTAAATGCTTCTTTATTCTTTTTTCGTTCAGTATCTTTTTCTTGTCCACTAATGAATGTATATCTTAGTCTTTTATCATATATACTATTATTGGGATCATATTTTATATATCCATTTATTTTTAGAACTTCTTCAAATGCTTCTAGACCGGAATCACCTCTGAACTGACTATAGATGAGTGCTTTCCCTTTTGGTGTATCTCCAGTTTTATATTCATTAATATTCTCTAATATCTTGTACATTTTAGGAGACAAATATTTAAGATTATTTGAAAACTGTAAAGATTTAGTTCTTTCTAATTCTGAATAAACTTCTCTCTTTTCCTTGCTTTTAATATCACTATTGCGTTGATACCTGAAATCATCATTTGCATATACTATATTTGAGTCTTGTCGTGTTCGTATATTATAATCTTTGATTTGTTCATCACTATCCCCAAAAATTCTTTTTTTCCTATTGTAGTCTTCTTTTTTTTTCTCATCTGACCACGACCTTATATATTTTTCCAGTTGAATCTTTGTCATAGGACATAATACGATGTTCATATCCTTACCAATTGTATAATCTTCAAAACTTTCAACTTTTTCTTTGGGTGCTTTTATAGTTGGCATTGTAACAACTTTAGAACGATCTATTGGATAATATGATGTTAGACCCATCAACATTCTTCTTAATAGTGTTTTCTTTGGGTCGGGTATCTCTAATGATTCATCAAAGAAATATTCCATGAATTTTTCATTATTTGTAAGATCTAATATATCATTATTTACAAATAAATCAAAAAGTTTCTGTTTACGATTAAATGTTATATTTAATGATGTATTATATACGACTTCTTTATCTGTTTCAATCTCCAAAGCTTGTTTCATAGTAGGAACTATCTCATCTTCTTTGAATAATGTCTTTAAAACACGATATATTTCTTTTATAAAATCTTCATAACTATAATCATTTTCTTCTCCTGTATAAATTAATCCATTTTCTGGATTCCTAACAGAGACAAAGTTTGTAGTATTCTTAGTAAATGATATCAGAGTTTGACCATCAACCTTTTTCACATAAAATAAATCTATTGGAGATAATACATTATATATTATCTTATTGAGCTCTTTTGTAATATCATCGCTATCTTTAGATGAGTTAATGGTAAAAGTATAAACTCTTATTGCCCCTTTCAACATATTATAAAGAATTGCTATCTCACACGGTCTATTAATAATAGGTGTTCCTGATAACAAAACAAGTTTAATTTTCTCTGCATTGATAATCCATTCATAAAATTGTCTTGAGGGACCACTATTATTTAATATCTTTCTTACAAAATTATGAACCTCATCAATTATGATAACTTCATTGTGAAATGGAGAATCTATATTATAGTTCTCTCTGTTATATCTAAGTTTTTCATCTAATTCTTGAACAATTTCTCCATTCCGAGTTTGTGATAGTTTTACCTCTTCTTCATCCATAAACTCATATAATTCTTGAATATCCAAATCCGTGCTCTCAACTAAATTATCTCCACCATATCCTTTTATCTTTGGTAATGGATTATAATGGATAAAATTATACTTTAGGAGAATTATTTCACTTGTCTGTTCAGATAAAACTATCTTTTCATAATCATTAAGACTATCATATTTTCTACCTGATTCATCAGGGATCCAAAATCCATATGCTTTTATCAAATCACTCTCTATTTTTTTATATTCATCATTCAAATGTTTTGCTATGTTTTCGGGTTTGACACCCACAAGATTTCTTACAATATCTTTCTTCACAATAGCTTTACTTTTATTGAAAACACGTTTGACTATCTTAGGAGTTATCTTATATTCCTTAAAAAGTTTTACACGCGTATCTTTGTCTTTATCAATATCTGTAAATGAAATTAATCTCCAGAGAGTATTTTTCATATCTATTTCATTTTTCCCCCATTTTTTTATCTCCTTGATAAACTCACCCTCTAAAGAAGCTGGGAGTAAAGTTCTTATTCTTAAATCATCTGAGAGATTCTCTGCGGTTGATATAGCACTGGCGGTTTTACCGGTGCCCAATCCGTGATATACTAACAGTCCCCGATAGGGTGTCTCTAATGATAAATAATTTTTTACAAGAACTTGATAAACATCCAAGAACTCTTCATCTTTAGTTTTCTTTAAGATTTCTTTATAATAACCTTCATTTATGAATTGAACAAATGATTTTCTATGAGAACTTATATATTTAACATTTGTATACTCTTTTTTATTCTTTTTTTTAGTAGGTGATAATATTGGAACAAGTTCATCTTCAAAATTAATTATATTCTTAGGGGGATATCCTATTTCATCTACATCGATACTAACTTTACCTATTTTTTTCTTGTTTTTATCATATAGATTTCTTATAGTATCATCTTCTGAATCAGGTGATTCATCTTCAAAATTATAATATCCGATAGTCTTATCATTCAGTTTTACAAATGTCAAAGCCTCTCCCAAACCGAATGAATCACCATCATAATATTCTATATCATTAATTTTTGACCAATTTATTTTTTTATCTTTTAAATATTCTCTTAAACTTCCCGAATCACTAGACCAGAACTCTTCTTCGGGTAATGATACAGGGGAACCAGGGGCATATGTAGGGTCATCAGAGCCTTGCCCAAAAGGAGGAGGATCAGTGGGTGATTTAGGTGATTTTTCTTCATCAACTTCTTCTTCAAGTTTCAATTTTAATCCTTCTTTTAAATCATACTTAATAATTTCGTCAATTTCACCATCTAATTTGGAGTAAGTATGTTTTATTTTCTTTAAAATCTTAAACTCGTTGGGGGTTATCTTATCATCTTTTTCAAGTTCTGCTAATTTTTTAGGAGAAATATTCTTTAGAATCCCAGCAAAGAACTCATTGATTATTTCATTTAATCTATCATCTATTACAAGCTTATTTGACTTTTTATTTTTTTTAACAGGTTTATCCAAGCGATAAACAATTTTGTATTTCGACATATTTGTTTTTGATTTAGAATGCTCTTGCTTCAATTTCTTTAGAAACTTTTTCATTTTTTCATCAATATTACCCTCATTGAAAATTCTTTCAACTTTAGACAATTTTATCATATCCAGTTCGCCATCAAAATGTTTTTCAAGAACATCATTTACTTCACTATTTATAACTATATTTTTCCTTTTATCACCCATTGATGTATATTATACTATATTATACTATATTAATTATTTACTCACAACATTCTCTAAAATTAATGCTCTACACGCCGCATCTTGTTCTGCTTTTTTCTTAGTTTTACCCTCACCAGTTGCTAATATTTTTGATTCGTATAAAACGTTGCATCTGAATATTTCGTTTTCTGTGGTGATATGTTCGTATGTAGGATTAGAGTTATAATTATGTTGAAAATATTTCATAATTTGTTCTTTATAGTTTTTATCATTCATAATAAGCTCGGGAAAATCTACATATGATTCTATAAGATTTATTATAAATTTTTTGACACTTGTAAAATCATTTGTATCAAGATATAAAGCACCTATAAATGCTTCAAAAACATCCTCTAAAATGTTTGTGCTATTTCTTCCATTACATTTTTCTTCAACATATTTAGATAGTAACACTAGGTTGTTAATCTCCAAAAAAATACTATAACGTGCCTCTTGTTCACCATTAACAAGTCTGGTCTTAATTGTAGTTAAAAAACCTTCACTTTGAGTATTGTATCTTTTGTATAAATATTCGGCGATAACAACGTCAAGAAAGGCATCACCTAGAAACTCTAGGTTATCATAGTTAGTATTTTGAAGTTCTATACAATCATCAGGTTTTGTATAATCTTCATAATCTTTCATAAAACAATATGATTTATGATTGAATGCTGTTTGATAAATTGATAAGTTTTTAATTTTTATATCTTTAATATTGACTTTAGAGAAAATATTAAGGACATCTTCAGAAGTAATGTAACGATTGTTGGGATTATACGGATTTGATTTAAACTTAGATGACATTGTATATTATATTAGATTATTGAGAATATATCTTTAATTAGTATTTTAAGGGAATTATACGGGTGAAGCACCCGATGCAGATGCTCCAGGTAATTCTGGGGCAAGACCAGGGTTAGATGCACAACCCTCACCACTTTCAAGTGGTTTTCTCATAAGATCTGGCCCAATAGTAGTATTCAAGAAAGGACTCACCTGAACTTGAGGATTGGGAGGCTCAGATCTGACCTGCAGATTAGCATTTCTTAAACTCTGTCCCACTGTATTCACTCCAATATGGAATCCCGCGTCTAATAGGTTAACACCATTCAGAATCCCCTCACCAGCTGGTTTAGCCACATTAAAATCTTTAATGGCCTGTGCGTCTTCTTTGGGTAGTAAATCTTCGGAGGTCAGTGTGGGTTGAGGATAACAAGACGAAGGCGTTCTCCCTGTGTTTTCAACAGATTTTGGCACAGCCTGACCATCCGTTAAACTCTCAGATGCCGCGGGTGCCCCTGGAACCGATGAAAAATCAGTAAATGGTTCGACGTGTGTAATTGTTTGAGGCAAAACACCCGAAAAGTTACCCATCAAATCGTTGTAAACTTCTGGCATCAAAAAACGAACAACAACAGCGACAACAACAACAGCTACAACACCTTTCAACCATTGTGGCATTTTATCTAACTCAGAAAAACTAAAACTCATTTTATATATTACAATATAAAAAAAATATATCTAAATTAATCAGTGTTTATTTTAGCATATTCTTCTTTGATTAATTCAAGTTTAGTTTCCAAACTTTTTATTTCATTCTTTATTTCATTCATTTCTTTTCTTTTTGCTTGTAGAGCATCTAGTTTTATCTTTTCACCTTCTATTTCTTTTATCATCTCATTATCAATCACATCTTCGGGGGGACTTAATCTGTAATCATCTTCTTCATTGAATAAACATTCTTTATGTAAACTATACATTTTGTGATCAGTTAATTTTATTTGTGTAATATATACATCACACAAAAAATATTTCTTAAGAAACTTTATACCCTTCACGTGTAAAATACACTTTATTTCCGTATCAATATTTATGTCTTCTTTATCTATTGCGATACCATCTTTATCAAATACTCCACACATTACAGTATCTTTCAATTTAGGAACTCTTAATGCTATTTCTGGGAGTTCATTTTTTGTGAGTGGTTCAGTTATTCTTTTATACATTTCTCGAACAACATCTTCGGGTAAACTTTTATTGAACCACTTCTCACTATTTTCAGTTGTATTTGTAACATTATGTTCATCTAATTCTAAAAGTTTATCATAAACACAAAAATCTTCGGGTGAAATCTTTACTGATAGGGTGTTTTCACACTCTGTGAGTTTTTGAGAACTATAAACATTTGGTGTCTCTAAATATAGTGGTTTATCTCCATCATACGTTATCGCAGAATAATACAAATTACCCCGTTTTATAGGTGATTTATAAATTATCTTTTTATAGTCCAGCGACTTTATTGGATATACATCTGTCATTATATTCTTTATTAATAATTATTTATATAGTTATTAACGCAAATTAAACTAAATGTATTGTATTAACCTTCCATTTACCAACAAACACATCTCCAACTTTCCACAATTTATCTAAATATATATCACATCTCATTCGTGTCCATTTAGAAATATTAAAAATATTCACCCCCGAATATGTTTCGGAATATATATCAGCATTAAACTTATTATATGAAAATGGTATTTTAACGAGTAAGTTCGGATCATATTTCTTTTTTTTATCATGTTTTATTTGAGATACAAACTTTGTTAGTTCTTTATCATTTAATCCCAAAATACTCATCTGAAAATATTCAAGATTTTGTATAAACTCATAAAAACTTTTCATCTCAGGAGATTCTTTATATCCGGAAAATTGTAAGTTCATAGACCAGTTATCTTTATTCAAACCAAATGGACACACCATTATAGGCGTGGTAACATATACAAATGGGGATTTTCCATAATATAATTGAACATATCCGAACTTTTTATTATCTTTAGGATCGCACTTTTCACACACTTCGTACTCTTTATTGCAATCTTTTACAGACATATCTTTACACTCATAATGTGTGTGTTTTATTCGGTCCAAGTTCAGTTTGTCATGAAACAAATCTTTAGTCTTAACAACACCACTCTTTTTATTCATCTATTTAACAACTATATATATATTCTTAAATAAATAATTATTCTACAACAGATATGCGTTTTGTAAAATTGTGCCAAGCATAATGAGATGGCTTTTCTTTCAATGCGTTGATATTTGGACACGTCTCTTTGACTGGCTTCTGGGAACCCCACAATACATTTTGAGAGTTTGTTACATAAGGTATCTCGTAAGATATATTACAATTCTCTTTGTAATCACGCTCCCCTCCACCCGATTTTATATTATTAACAACTGTATAATTATTTTTATATTTCGCATCTATTTCATAATAGTTATTATTATCAAAACCATTCATATTTATAAATGTATTAGATAAAATTATAATAATTTTAAGATTATTTTTGTAATCTCAAAAAGTAAAATTAAAGGTAGGGAATATTATACCGATTTATATATTAGTAAGAAGAACAAAGCTTCATATCACAGAAAAAAATATAAATCTTGATATATTCATTTTAATCACACACAGAAATGGTAATACTGTCTAATTTAGCTAAATATGATCCAATCACAAATTTAATACGATTTATTCCCAACATTGTCGGATAAAGGTTGTATTCACAATTCTAACTTATATTTAATTTCTGTTAAATTAACGCGTTTCATATTTTTTGTCATCAAATGTAGATTCCTGTTCTTTATTCTTGATTCTACAAAATGATTCCGCTTAAGGATAATCTTTAACAATTCATCTTTTACTTCTTCACTCAATTCTAATACATCTGATACTTCAAGAATAAACTCTTTAGTATCAAGAAATATTAGAGTTTCGATAAAACTCATATTTATAACTTATATAGTTATAAAACATCAAATTTATACTATATCATCTAATCCCGAAAAAAATACATCACCCAGCAATTCTTTTAAAAAATCTTTTGAAACTAAACTATCTTCATCCCTTGCAACTCCCTCTTTTAGTTTACCAGATCTCTGTAATATTATATGAATAGATATAAATCCATAAAATAGTACAAGTATCCCCGCTTCACATAAAATATAGTTGTCTCTTTTATTACCCATCAATAAACTACAAAACCATAATATACTCATTACACAAACAATTGTGGTAAACACTAAAGAAAATGAACTTATATCGTGTGTCTTGTAAGTTCTGTAAAACTGGGGCAAAAGTGTGGTGATTACTAATATCAACCTTATTCTTGAACTCTCAATCATGTATATATATATATACAATAAACTATAAAAGAATATGTAATAATCCATATCACATAATTGTATCTTAATAAATCCCAATTCCATAAGAATGAATTGGTCAATGGATTCATCAAATATGATAATAAACCATGAAATGTGAAAACTATCTTACCTAAACTATCCTGTCTAAATACTATATTACCTATATCATGTTCGATATAAATTACAAAAATAAGTGTTAAAATTATGAATCCAATGAGTTCTACAATCATATACTAAGGCATAATGTTTTCGTCTTTATCTTCTTTTTCTTTATCCTCTCCTTTAACATCTTTAAAAATTTTATCATCTTCTTCATTCATATTATTTGTAAGCTGTTTCTTTATTCTATATACCAACATCAAAAGAGCTAAACCACCACCACCAATCACATATTTTACTAAATCCTTATCGACTCCCGTATGTTCTGAAAGTATTTCAGAATGATAATCACTACAGTCCTCTTCGCAACAACAAACACTCGTTCCATTACTGCAAACAGAACCATCTGTCCACGCACCAGATGATTCAGTAAAACATATATCTGAATCACATCCTGTATCACACGTTGTATCACAAGATGGGGGACCAACTATCTCAACTGATTTTAATTCGCACTCACTAATCATACTTTGACATAATTCAAAACAACTTTGACTCATTATTTATAAGAATACATTTTATTTTTCATTTATGATCCCATTATGATCCCATTATTCACCCGTAATATAAACTTTGGGTAATTTCTTAACATTTGACCATTCTATAAATGGACCTCTTACTCCCATAAATGTATCTTTTTTAAATTTCTGCCAAGGTTTATCTTTACCCAAAAGTTTGTAAACATTCTGCTCATCTTTAGCTGGTAAGACACCATTTTTTAAAGGATACCACATTCCTCTTTTATAATTTACATGAAGTTCAACATCATCACTTTCTTTCTTCTTACCAACTTTATAAGAAAGTCTTATTTTCATATCTCCTAAATATTCAAACGAAGCCTTTGAATGAATAAAGAACTTCTGAGGTTCAAATGCTTTATTCTTAGGAAACTTATCTAAGACATCCCAAACATTTCTGTCTAACATTAAGATATCTTTCTTTTCACCAATCTTCATCTTTTCAAAATCTTTTATCTTTAACCAATACTTTTTAGATCTCATATACCATTTCATAGTATTCAAACTTCCTACTAATCCTTTCTTTATAGTTTTCTCTTTTTTTAATTCTTTTTTAGTCTTAGGTTTCTTACAATAAAACTCTTCAGCCCATTTATCACTGAATCTATTCTTAGTTCGTTTAAACTTTTTAGATCCTTTAGGGATTTTGGTGAGTTTATCTTCAAATCCATCTTTATTCCAACCTTTAGCAACATGAATATATCCTTCTTTTTCAGAAGGTAATCCCATCACAAACTTTGTTAAAACACCTCCACTCTTCTGTTTTTCTTTTTTCTCATAGACTACAATATCTTTGATACAATCTTTTTGGTCTATTTTCATTATTAATATCATAGAATATTATAAAATTTATTAGATAAGTGACTTTTACGTTTTTTTAATAGATGATGAGAATTAGTTTAGATATTTTATGAGTTTTTTTCGTAAAATAATAATGTGATATTAGTATTATTAATGAAGATATTAGTAACTGGAGGTTCAGGAATGATCGGAGAAACTTTAAAAGATATTGTTAGATACAATAATCGCGATGAATGGATATTCTTATCTTCTAAAGATTGTGACCTCAGAATACGCGATGATGTTGACAAATTATTTGAAAGAATAAGACCGGAACAAGTGATTCATCTAGCCGCAAATGTAGGTGGATTATATAAAAATATGAACAATCCCATAGATATGTTTAGTGATAATATAAAGATAAATGAAAATGTTTTGGAAATGTCTAACAAATATAATGTAAAAAAAGGCATATTCTGTTTGTCAAGTTGTATTTTCCCCGAAAATCCTAGTAAGTTTCCAATGGATGAAAGTATGATGAATGAAAGTAATCCTCATCCAACAAATGAAGGTTACGCATACTCAAAAAGAATGATGGAACTACAATGTAGAAACTATAATAAATTATATAATAGGAAATATATATGTTTGATTCCAGTAAACTTATATGGACAATATGATAATTTTAATTTATCTGAATCACACGTTATCCCTGGAATTATGCATAGAATGTATAAGTCAAAAATTAATAAAGAACCATATGAGTTTTATGGAGATGGTTCCCCATTGAGACAATTCTTATATTCTTTTGATTTTGCGAAAATAATTATTAAGGTACTAAATGAATATGAAGATATTAAACCTATAATATGTTGTAATGATGAAATAACTATCAAAGAACTCAATGATAAACTAATGAATATTTTAGAATTAGATTCAGAAATTATAAATATTGAAAAAGAAAAAGGTTGTTTAAGAAAAACGGTCACAAATGAATATTTTAATTCATTATTTCCTAACTTCGAATATACAAGCTTGGATTTAGGATTAAAGATAACTTATGATTGGTTTGTAGAAAATTATGATACTTTAAGAAAATAAATTATTTACAATCATTCTCAGTCATTTCTTTGACAAGTTTTTCAAATGTGTATTCTCTTTTCCAATTTAATGCTTTTATAACTTTACTAGAATCTCCTAAAAGTTGATCAACTTCACAAGGTCTAAAATATTTTTCAGAAACTTTTATTAGAACTCTCCCTGTTGATAAATCATAACCTTCTTCATTTATGCCTTCACCTCTCCATTGTATATTGAACCCCTTCAAGGTAAATGCTATGTTTATAAAATCGCGAATTGAGTATGATTCATTAGTTGATAAAACATAATCCTCGGGATTTTCTGATTGTAAAATCATCCACATACCCTTTACAAAATCTTTGGTATGTCCCCAGTCTCTTTTAGAGTTCAAATTACCTAATTCTAAATATTCAAGTTCTCCTTTCAATATTTTACTTAATCCTTTAGTTATTTTACGTGTTACAAAATTTTCACCTCTTCTCGGGCTTTCATGGTTAAATAATATACCATTTGATGCGTGAATATTATATGATTCTCTATAATTTACTGTAATCCAATAACTATATAGTTTAGATACTGCGTAAGGTGATCTCGGATAAAAGGGTGTATTTTCTTTTTGTGGTATTTCTTGAACCAATCCATATAATTCAGAAGTTGATGCCTGATAAAATCTTATCAAATCTTTATATTTGCTAAACCGAATAATATCTAAAAGATATAATGTTCCCTTTCCATTTGTATCAATACAATATTCAGGATTGTCAAATGAGATCTTAACATCGCTCATTGCAGCTAAATTATAAACTTCAATTACATCAATATTTTCTTTATCTTTTATTGCTTCATTAAAAATATTTTGTAAACTACTCTTATCTGTCATATCACCATATACTAGATTTAATTTGTCTATTATATGTTCTATTCTGGAAACGTTATTTGTAGAACTCCTTCTTAATAAACCCCACACTTCATAATCGTTTGATAGTAATAGTTCTGATAAATAAGAACCATCTTGTCCGGTAATACCTGTAATTATAGCTATTTTCATATTATATTAATTAATAATCTATTAATTAATATTTTTAAACTTATATTCTCGTTGTTTTTTTATAACACCTGAAAAACTTGAATGATATGAACCCTTAAAATTATCAGAATTAATACACATATACATATCTATTATAGCATCTTTTAAAGATGTCCTCCTTAAAGATTCAGATTCCTCATGATATTTTATCTTTATTCTTTCATTATATTTCTTTTTAAAAATATCATATGTTTCTTTATTATCAGTTGCTATGTAAATATTTTTATCAAAATTATTTAAATAATCTATAAATTCTTCATCTTTTGTGTGCTTTCCGCGAGATGCTTTTAAATGATCTGTCCTCCTTATATGTACAGAAATATAATCATTTTCTAATATATTCATTCTCTTTTTTATTTCATCTTTTAAATATGGTTTTAAAATTAATTTTTCATATATATTACGATTATGATAAAAATCGGGATGAACATAACATCCTGAATAATCTATTTTATGGGGTTTTTGAATTGATTCTAATTCTTGGATAGATTTATAAAAATGTATATTGGGAATATCTTCAAAATAATCTAAAAAAAAACCATTACAAGCTTCAGTTACATTCCAAATAACATGTAGTTCAGTTTCAATAGATAATGCATAATAGTAGTAAGAAAATACAACGCGTAAATAATTACATAATCCTCCAGTAGGTTTTATAATCATTATTATTATATAATAATATTTTAATATATTATAATATTATATCATATTAAACTATATGGAATCAAAGATAATCGTATATAAGGGAACAGGAGGATTATTTCATAATTTATCGGGTGTAGTAAAGAGTATAGATATAGCAATAGAGAATAATTATTTCTTAATTATTGATATGAAAAAACACTCTGTTTTCGGTGGAACTTTTAGTGATTTTTTTGTAATTAATAATGAGACTCTAAGATATAGTGATAATTATGAAGATTATGAAGATTATGAAAAATGTAAAGTATTAAGCGATATTAAAGAAAAGGGCGCGCTTGCACTTGGATACAAAGCCCCAGGCTACAAACGTAAATATGATCTTAATTCAACTAAGATAAATATATTTTATGGTTATATTGAGGTTTCAGCAGAGAATAGATCTTTTAAACACATAAATGTTTGTGAACCAATATTTAATAGAATAAAAGATGAAAATAAAATTGATAAAAGATATTTATCTTTACATTTTAGAAATACAGACATAAAGAATGATAATAAGTTGTTCATTAAAAATATAAAAAAAGCTCTAAGTGACTTTAAAATTGATACAATTTATGTTGCTTCGGATGATTCTCAATTTTATATTCAGATATTTGAAGAGTTTAAGGATGTTAATATAATTCAAAAAACTTTCCCAAATAAAAATATATCAAACTTACATTATACACACCCTGACAAATATAAACAACAATATGAATGTTTACAGGATGTATATAATATCCTTAATTCAGAAGTATTTATACCATCAATAAACTCTTCTATGAGTAGAAGTATTATTCATATGATAAAAAATAATTATTCAATTTTTCCAGGATTGATTCCAAGAGCTAAGATTATAAAATCCCTTAACTAAGTTTAATTTATATAATTAATTAATAATTAATTATATAATTATTAATTATATATGTTATTGGGAATTATAGGAAATGGTTTTGTTGGTAGTGCTACACAGATACTTAAAAATGATAAAATAAATACTTGTGTTTATGATATTGATCCAAAAAAGTGTAATCCGATAGATACAACACTTGAAGATATAGTAAAATGTGATATTATTTTTATTTGTGTTCCAACGCCAATGGATCGTAACGGAGCATGTAATTTAAGTATTGTAGAAAATGTTATAAATGACCTTAAAAGTATATGTGATTTTAGTAAAAAATTAATTGTTTTGAGATCAACTGTGACACCCGGAACATCAGATAAACATGATACATACTTTATGCCCGAGTTTCTTACAGAAAGAAACTATGTAAATGATTTCATCAATAATAAAAATTGGATATTTGGATTGAAAGGAACAGAACAAGATATCTTATTTAAAGAAAAACTAGAAGAAATGATAAATATATCATATAAATCGGGAAATATTAAATATAACAAGATTACTTTTAGAACGAATAAAGAAGCTGAAATGATAAAACTTTTTAGAAATAATTTCTTATCTGTAAAAGTTTCATTTTGTAATGAAATATATGATTACTGTAAAATGAAAGAAATAGATTATGAAAAAGTTGTAGAAATTGCCGCAACAGACGATAGAATAGGATTGAGTCATACACTTGTCCCTGGACCAGATGGAAAAAGGGGATATGGTGGAACGTGCTTTCCTAAAGATATATCAAATACTCTATTTGATATGAAAGAAAATGGAATGAAATCATATATTTTAGAGAGCTCTTTTAATAGAAATAAAGAGCTAGACAGGGGAGAAGATTTATAAAAAAGAATATTTATCTTTTATAGAATCCCATAATTTAGCTATCTCTTCATCTTTTACGAGTTCAATAAACCTTTTATCGTCTTTATAAATACATTCATTAATATTTTTATATACTAGTTTTTGATTATCTTTATCAGTAAATGAACTCTTCTGATACTTTATATAATGATCTAATTTAATATCAAAATCTTTAATTTCAATACTATTAAGTATTCTTTTTCTATAATTTTCATTGATAGTAAACTCGTCATATAATACTTTTGTAGAAATAGAATCTTTCATAAATCTTTCAGCATATATCTTCCATAATTTTACTATTTCTAGTAATTTTTCTTCATTTTTGTTATATACACTCCAAACACTCGATAAATGACAATAGGGAGATCTTAATAGAATAAAAATATAACAATCATCTAATTTTCTAAACTTATCTAATTCAGTTTCATCTATTATTTTATTCTCTAAACTTATTACAACACACTCAGTATCTTTAAATCCAATATATTCATGATCATTTCTTTCTCTAGTTTTATCAATCATTTTATATTTACAATATTCAGTATATGATAAAAATACATCATTAAGATGAACATAATTTTTAAAACATTGTAGAATTGTAGATATAAAAAAGTGATTACCACTTCTTCTTAATCCATATAAAATTATAGTCTTCATAAAATACAATATATAATATTTTATTTTGTATCCACATAAGAAGATAAATACAAGTTATATAAGTTTTCATACTCTTCTACATTATTTGTTTTTTGTCTATTCCAAGGGTAAATACCATATTTAATATAGTGAATGAATCTTTTTAAAAGTGGAGATTCTATTTGTTTTAATTCACAGATTGTATTGTATGAACTAATAATTGTTGAACTCCTATCTCGTTTAGAGTTAGTTATATTATTTAGATTATCTCCATTATAATTTACAACATATATATCTTCAAAATGTAACTTTTCTGAATAATGTATAACTAAAACACCATAGTTCACATCATTCTGTATTTGTGTCTCTCCAAACCTTATTTTATTGTTCAATACTATACTAGACTTTGTAATATACCACCATGGATTCATACCAATACCAGGACTGATAATATTTTCTTTTGCTACTTCAAAACTATTCCATTTTTCTTTTTGAGAATAATTTATTTTATTATTCCTCTCCCATTTAAAATATAATGTATCATATTTTTTATCCATTATAATTTTTAGACATGTTAAAAAATTATCTATATACAAGAAATCATCGCAATCAAAAAAGTATAAATATTCACCTCTAATGAATGTATGATTTAGAATACGATTACGTGTTATACCAGCTCCTTGATTGATTCCATTATTCAAAACATATATATTTTCATACTTTTCTGATAATTTTACTAATTCATCATCTTTATTCTGTTTATCATTTATAAATATTATTTCTATATTTTTGTCTTTTAAGCTATCGCACAATGTATGCAAAAATGTATAATCTTCTAATTTATATACAGGTATACCAATTGTGAGATCCAACTGTTTTCCTTTATTCAAAGGATTTATTAATTTTAATAATTTTTTATCATTCATATTTTCATTATTTTCTGTTCTTTTATCACTATCAAAGAAAAGATAAATATCTTCTATATCATTATACTCTTGTTTAAGATAATTTATTGAGATACTTCTAAAAAATAATATATCATTATTATCTGTAGTTATCTGTACATCATGATAATGATCTAATTTTTCATTTTTTAGATTATAATACGTATTATTATAACTTAAACACACATTAGAATCTCTACAAGTTAAAGAAAAAAATCTTAATGTGTCTTTTATATTGACTATAAATTCATTTTCTTTTAAGAGTATACATATTTCATCATCATAACATACATCGAGTATAATTGATTTAGTTAATTCTCCTTCAATATTTTTTACTTTATTCTTCATTGATATTAGTATATCTGTATCATTGATAACAGACCATTCATCATCAGAACATAGTATATATATTCTGTAAAATACGTAATCCTGATAATCTACAGATTTTATAAATCTTTCTAAGTTTTCTATATTATTAAACTTATAGAAAAATACAAATGATTTGTTATTATCTTCAACTATCTTTGAAATATCATAATTACTTAGAGTATTTTCAATATCTTTCTTTTCATCATTTCTTAAAGAGTAATTATTCATAATTTTAGTATAATAATCTTTGAAATAAGCTGTTTCATTTAAATAGTATAAATTATTTAGATCCCATCTTCTTTCAATACTCATTTTCTCCACATCTCTAGAACCCATATTATCACTTTCATATACTTGCGGTATTATTAAGTCGGATTTAAAGGCTACATTTGTAAATTGAGGATTTTTCTTTAATATATATGATATAAACTTATCAATTAGATTGATATTTTCAATTTCCCCGTTAATTTCTTTATCTAAAGCTCTCAAGAATCTAGATGAATATATAATACCGTAGGCACCCCAATTAAGGTAATCCGGATAATTAGTTACATCAGCGACAAAATAATCATTATTAGATTCTTTTATATTATTTCCCCACGCTGATCTATTTACACCTAACCATACAACATCTGTATTGACTATAAGTTGTTTATATTTCTTTATTTTTGCATGAAAATCCTTATGAAATACTATATCATCTTCAAAAATGACAACATGTGAGTCTAATGAATACAATTTTGAGATAATATTTTTATAGGTTAGAAATATTCCATAGGCACCAATAGAGTTAAATGTATTATTAACTTTTTTAAATTCATTAAACTCCTCTTCAAAATGTTTACCAATTACCCCCGGTATACGCTTATAATTTATTCCCATATTTTTTAGTTTATAATCCATAAATAAGTGTCTATCTCTTCTAGTTTCCATATTTATTAAATATATATTTTCAAATAAATATTTATATTTTATAATTTCATCAAGTTTTACAATACCCAATTGACGGAGTTTTGGATTATTCTTAAAATCATAATTTTTATTAAAGTTGTTCAATCTATATATTTTTCCAGAGTTTATTATATTTGTATTTATTCTTCGTTGTTTAAAACCTAAATCAAAATAGTTTAAACTCCATTTATTCCACACACCTTTACTACCAATAGCATTTAGTAGTTCTGCTTTGTTCATGTAACCATAAGGAAGATTCTCATTAAATAACAAGGGGGCTGTAATTCTTATTCCAATTTGAGGTTCTCTAGTAGGTAACTTATCTGTTATATTCTTATCATAAACTATATCATTTGATAAAATATTACTTTCAGATAATCTTCTTTGTTCAACTACAATATATTCATATGTTTTGTTTTTCATATCATCTAATATTTTATTATAATCTGATTCTAAAAAGAAAGAATTACTATCTAAAGGAAATGTATATAAATATCCATTTTTTATACCATAATTGACACAATAATTTCTAGCATTATTTATATTTATAAGATATAACATTTTTTCTTTATTTTTAATATATGATTCTTTCATAAAATTTTTGGAGTTTATATCTATATGTTTTATCTCAGGGAGTTTATTGTATTCTTTTATTTTGAAAGGTATATCTATATATTTTTGATTGAACTTATTTAATAATTTTATTATTTCATTCTTTTTTTCTAAATCAAATATTCTGTTTAATAAATATATCTTATCTGTTTGAGGAAACTCTGCCTCATTCTCAAGTGTAAAAAGAAGATTTTTCATAGTTTGATTATTTCCATGTAAATCTGGAACATCATTTCCTAGAATTCTACAAATAAGAATAGTTTTCTTGAATATTCTTGATTTTGATTTTGATTTTTTGAGTTCTAAATCATTTTTTATATCTTGAACTATAGATTCTTGATATTTTCTTTTTTCATTTAGTGCTTTAGTAAGATCCTGTTTTATTTTTAAATCCTCTTTTTGATATTTTATCATTTCATCCTTTATCTTTCTTTCCTGTTCTTTTCTTACACTGTCCTTCCTTTCACGTTCTCTTCTCTCACGTTCCTCTTTTTCATGTTCTTTCCTTTCACGTTCTCTTCTTTCACTTTCTCTTCTTTCACGTTCCTTTCTTTCCTGTTCTTTTCTTACACGTTCCTTTCTTTCCTGTTCTTTTCTTACACGTTCCTTTCTTTCATGTTCTTTTCTTTCACGTTCCTTTCTTTCAGACTCTCTTTTATTATTCTTATATTCAATTAATTTATCTCTCTTATCTCTTCTTAATTTCATCCTTATTCTTCTTTCACGTTCCATCCTTTCATGTTTCTTTCTTTCGAGTTCCATTCTTTCACGTTCTTTTCTTTCACTTTCTTTTCTTTCGAGTTTTTTTCTTTCAAGTTTTTTTCTCTCACGTTCCCTCCTTTCAAGTTTTTTTCTCTCGCGTTCTTTTCTTTCACGTTCTATTCTTTTCATTTTTTCTTTCTCTAGCTCTTTGAGTTTTATTTCTTTTTCTATTCTGTTTTTTTCTAGTCTTGCTTTTTCTAGTCTTACCTTTTCTAGTCGCTCTTTTTCTTTTCTATCTTTTTCTAGTCTTATTTTGTCTAGTCTTATTTTTCTCTCTTTTTCTTTTCTCTTTTTTCCTAGGCTTGCTTTTTCTAGTCTTACTTTCTCTAGTCTTGCTTTTCCTAGTCTTGCTTTTTCTAGTCTTACTTTCTCTAGTCTTTCTTTTTCTTTTCTATCTTTTTCTAGTCTTACTTTCTCTAGTCTTGCTTTTTCTAGTCTATCCTTTTTTAGTCTTACTTTCTCTAGTCTTTCTTTTTCTTTTCTCTCTTTTTCTAGTCTAGATTTTTCTATTTTCGCTTTCTCTATTCTTTCCTTTTCTAGTCTTGATTTTTCTAATCTTAATTTGTTTAGTCTTTCCTTTTCTAATAGTCTTTCTTTTTCTTTTCTATCTTTTTCTAGTCTTACTTTCTCTAGTCTTGCTTTTTCTAGTCTATCCTTTTTTAGTCTTACTTTCTCTAGTCTTTCCTTTTCTAATAGTCTCTCTTTTTCTTTTCTCTCTTTTTCTATTTTCGCTTTCTCTATTCTTTCCTTTTCTAGTCTTGCTTTTTCTAATCTCAATTTGTTTAGTCTTTCCTTTTCTAATAGTCTCTCTTTTTCTTTTCTCTCTTTTTCTATTTTCGCTTTCTCTATTCTTTCCTTTTCTAGTCTTGCTTTTTCTAATCTTAATTTGTTTAGTCTTTCCTTTTCTAATAGTCTCTCTTTTTCTTTTCTCTCTTTTTCTTTTCTCTCTTTTTCTATTTTCGCTTTCTCTATTCTTTCCTTTTCTAGTCTTGCTTTTTCTAATCTCAATTTGTTTAGTCTTTCCTT
>Ga0209199_1000757_pt1 | contig 42866 bp, 41 predicted proteins | sample COGITO_mtgs_1105_7_FD_184805 | JGI IMG/M metagenome (GOLD analysis project Ga0209199, IMG submission 184805) | Pelagic marine microbial communities from North Sea - COGITO_mtgs_110523 (SPAdes) (version 2) | ecosystem: Environmental > Aquatic > Marine > Epipelagic ... | reverse complement strand
AAAGGTACCACCAAGGCCCCCGTGGAGTTGTATCTGGAAAGTTCCTCTTCTATTAAACCTTACATTAAAAAGCTCAGAGACGTTAAAAACTGCTTCTAAACCAAAACGATAAAAACTGGATGCTAAACTAGAGCCGTCATATTGAAACCGATCATAGGCGTAGCTTAGTTTAAAACCATACAGCTCACTCACCATATACCTAGCGCCAATATCAAAGTGTTTTGGACCTGCAAAATCAGCTGCGCCAACACCTTCAAAAATGGGTTTAGCAAAGCTGGTAGGAGCTATTGGGTAACTTAAACCAAAAGAGGTTTCTAATGAAAATTTATTGAAATTATCATTTTGTGCAAGGGCTGTAAAAGAGCAACAAATAAGTAGGGAAAAAATGAGGTTTTTCATGTATAGCATATAAGTTAAAAAACATCCAGATGTTTTTTGGGGAATATCAAAAATATCTAATTAACTTAATTTAAACGTTAAAAATTGTAATTAATTGTTTTGATATATTTGCTTATGTTTTTTTAAGTAGGTTTTTAAAAAGGCAAAAATAAGTTTTAAAAGACAATACTACTGCTATGTCAAAAAAAGGAAGCGCCAAAAACACCAAAAACAAAGCCAAGCACGCAAGGCTCATGGCTCAAAAAAAGAATAAACTAGCCAATGAAAAAATTGCTAGAAAAGCAAAACTAAAAACATTACAAGAAAAGATAAACAAGGGCTAAAGTATATATAAGCTATACATTTTTATGCCAAACCTATAGCAAATAGCGTGGTTCCCCAAACAATAAGAGATGAGATAATAATACCAATTGCATTTGCTTTAAAAGCAGTTTTGGTCTCTACTTTAAAAATATAACCTGCAATACTACCAGCATAAACACCGGTACCAGGCAATGGAATCATCACAAAGAATATTAAACCCCAAAATCCATATTTTTTAATTTTATCTCCAGAGCCTACTTTAGCTCTTCTAGCGATCCAGATTGCCATTTTTTTATAAGCGTGCCATCGTAAAAGATTGCGATTAATATGTTCTAAGAAAAACATCATAATAGGAAATACCAATATATTTCCCAAAATAGAGATAAACAATACCCAAAAGATATTTAAATCATGTAAGATACCATAAGGAATACCCACTTTGGCTTCTCCAAAGGGTGATATACTCCATAAAAAGGTAATGATAGAATCTTTAATCAAGGGGCTATTTATTTAAAGTAAAGATAGCATAACCTTAGCCTTAGTTACAAGCTAATAAAAGATTTATGAAACTTTTAGCTTTTCTATAATAGCATCTACACAGTTAATGCCATCTATAGCTGCAGATATAATACCGCCGGCATAGCCAGCGCCTTCTCCGCAAGGATATAGGCCTTTTACATCTATATGCTCTAGGGTGTCTTTGCGGCGAGGTATTAATACAGGAGAGGAGGTTCTACTCTCTGGGGCATGCAAGACTGCTTGGTTGGTGTAATAGCCGTTCATTTTCTTTCCAAAAGCTACAAAGGCTTTTTGCAGGCGCCCAGTTATTAATTTGGGTAGTACTGTATTTAAATCTACAGAGACAATACCTGGTTGGTAGGAAGTTTTTGGGAAATCTTTTGAAATGTTCCCATCTACAAAATCTACCATTCTTTGGGCAGGAACACGCTGCGTTTTACCAGCCGCCACCCAGCAAGCATGCTCTACTTGTTTTTGAAAGTCTAGACATACAAAAGGATCATTGGGGGTGTAATTTGGCAAGTCTTGAGGAGCAACGCTCACCACAATACCAGAGTTGGCATAAGGGTTGTTGCGCTTACTGGGGCTCCAGCCGTTGGTGACTACCTCCTTTTGGCTAGTAGCACAAGGAGCAATAATACCTCCAGGACACATGCAAAAAGAGTACACTCCCAAGCCTTCTACCTGCTCAACAAGGGCATAAGAGGCTGGCGGCAAATAAGGATTCTCTGCATCTCCGTGGTATTGTATGGTATCTATTAATTCTTGCTGGTGCTCTACCCTCACCCCAATTGCAAAGGGTTTGGCCTCTAGGGCTATATTTTTTTTATGTAGTAAATAAAATATGTCTCTTGCAGAGTGACCTGTGGCAAGAATTACCTTAGAGAATGTGTAGCTATCTGTATCATTAATTTGAAGCCCTGTAATGGTATTATCTTTTAGGGTGATATCTGTCATTTTAGCATTAAAATGGACTTCTCCACCAGCGGCAATAATAGCTTCACGCATGGCGGTGATAATTTTGGGGAGCTTGTTGGTACCTATATGTGGATGTGCATCTACCAATATATCTGGATCTGCGCCAAAGTGCACAAACCACTCTATGGCTTTTAATACATTGCCTCTTTTTTTACTTCTTGTATAGAGTTTTCCATCACTATAGGTACCGGCGCCACCTTCTCCAAAACAGTAGTTGGACTCTGGGTTTACTGTTTGCTCTTTATTAATAATAGCCAAATCTCTACGACGCGCTCTTACATCTTTACCTCTCTCAAAAACAATGGGTTTAAGACCCGCCTCAATGGCTCTAAGAGCAGCATACAGCCCGGCTGGGCCGGCGCCAATAATGGCTATTTCTTTTTTAGCAGAAACATCTTGCGCTATAAAAGCTGGGATAGTTTCTTTTTGCTCATTTTGAAGCCAAAACTCAACTTGCAAATTTATTTTTATAGGTACCCGCCTAGCATCTATAGATCTTTTACGTATGCGCCACTGGCCTATATCATTGGCATATAATTTAGCCTTTGTTAAAGCAAGCTCTTTGATAAAGGACTCATCTTCTTGTTGGCGGGGTAAAACAGAAATTTGTACTAGTGTACTCATACGCTAACAAAGATAGTAGAAAAGAGCTTTAGAAATTTTAAAACCCATGCTATTAAAATAGCACAGTGTTTTAAAAACTACCTGTTTTTTTAATGCTTAAAAAAGCGCCAAAATTTTGGGGTCTATAGGTGCCTGCGTCAAAAGCAAAACTTGCAGCAACATCAAAAGGTAAGTTTAGGACATCTTGAGGTATAACTAGGTCTAAGATTCCAGAAAACTGGTAAGGGTTAGGCTCATACTCCTGGCCAAACCACCCATAATAAGTGGTATGGCTTAGCAGTATTTTATAAGGCAAAGATTTCAAAAAACCATTGGCACCAATGTTAATGGCCGCAAATCTATTATCGCCAAGTATTACGCCGCTTGTAATACCATTATCATCTACAGGTTTTGGAGTAAAATAGGGAGACCCTATGGTATTGCCGTGGTAGGTCCAGCCAGATTTGTAGATACTGTTGTTAAAATAATTATCTGGACCACTGGCAGTTCTGGATATGTTACTCATGTTTTTTGTGTAAGTAAATTCTAACAAAACACTGTTTACTATAGATTTCTCCTTTTTAAAATCTACAAATACACCATACAAACCGTCTTGCCAATTGGTCATCTCTCTGCCAGAGGTATCATCAAAAGGATGCGAGTAATAAAAATTAAGCCCTATGTTTTCTTTGTTGTAATTAAATTGCAACAAGTAAGAACCAACATGATTTCCAAGAGCATTAAATTGGTCATTCTGGGTTGCGTTATCTCCACCTTCTGCGCCAAAGACAACTTTAATATAATCTGAGAGTGAGCTAGGTTGGGGCCCATACTGTGGAGAGGTCCCTCCCCACTGGGCGTAATGATCTAAACCTGCTATTATCTCGAAAACTGGGCTAAGTGTAGTTTTAAAATGGAGGCTTTTATGGTGCAGGTTGGTATTATCTACAAACCTGGTATCATTCATAAAATAATGAGCAAAATTTGCTTTAACTGTAAGCCAAGACTTTGCAAATGGGAGTGTTATAAAATTATTGGTTTTAATATTTATACCAGGCATGGCCCTTGCATTGATAGACTTTATAATACTCCCATTAGAGGAAGATAAATTATTCCATAAAACAGCATCATTTTTAGCGCCAAGATCTAGTTTAATATTTTTAAACCTAACACCAAGGTATAGCTCGTTTAATAAAAGTTTATTTTCTTGGGCTATAAAACCAGTGGCGCTCGCTTTATAAGATATATCAAACAAGGTGTCAGGGGTATCATAGTCTTTAAAAATAGTGGTATTTAAAAGGCCGTAATCACTATTAGGCACAGCACCATACCGGTTTGCAACTAGCCAAAAGGGTAAGGTGGTATCACTTGAGAGACCAGTACTTGTACTTATAGTGTAGCTAACATCTTTATTTTGGCTTTTTAAAGAAAAAACAATTACAAAACATAGTAAAAAAAGAGATGTGCGGGTTTTCATAATTGTAGTGTTTTTTATACTTTAATTAAGCAAAAATATCAAAAGCAAATATAGATTGAAATAAGCTAGCAACAAAAATACCATTGTTATAATATATTGTATTTTTGTATTTAAACTAACGTATTAGAACCCTATGTTTGATTTTTTTTCAAAACATAAAAAGCCATTATTTGAGGGCTTGTGTGATATACATAACCACCTTTTGCCTAGTATAGATGATGGCAGTAAAAGTGTTGGCATGTCTTTAAAGATGTTAGAGAAGTTTGATGCTCTTGGTATTACAAGTGTACTTCCTACACCCCATATATACCAAGATTTATATCCAAATACGCCCACTACTATTAAAAATGCTTTTGAGATTTTAACTGAAAAAACTTCAAAGTTACAAAGCCCAAAAATAAAATCTTACGGGGCAGAGTACATGATAGATGAAGTTTTCATGAAAAATTTGCAAACCAGCATGCCTGCTTTACTGTTAAATAATGAGTACATTCTGGTTGAAATAACCTTTTTCTCAGAGACCACAAGGCTAGTAGAAGCTGGTTTTACCCTTTTACAAAATAACATTACTCCTATTTTAGCCCACCCAGAGCGTTACCACTCAATACCTACTATAAAAGAGTACAAGGAGTTAAAAAACAAAGGCTTTTACTTGCAATTAAACGCGCTATCGCTTTTAGGCCATTACGGGCCTGAGGTAAAACAAAAAGCAGAAAAACTCTTAAAAGAAGGATTGTATGATTTTGTAGCCACAGATGCCCATAACCCGCAACATTTAAAAACCCTGCAAAATCTAAACCTCTCCAAAAAACAAGGGATACAATGGGAGGCTATTAGAGAGTTTCAACTCGCAGAATTTTCTTAGAAAATAGCATAAAAAAAACCACCAAATAGGGTGGTTTTTTTTATACTTACAATAGATTTAGCTTTCTGTATCTACATCACTACCATAACCATAGCCATAGCCATAATTGTATGTATATCCGTAGCTATAGCGGTATTTATACCCGTAGTTTGAACCAGTTAGACCACTAGCTCTAAGGCCATTAAGCACCATACCAAAAGGAGGAACATTAGGTCTTTTTTGCATATCTAATATAAACGGGAATGTCTTTTTCTCTGAGTATTGAGACCTTGTAACATACACCACAGAATCACAAAGCGGCAAAAGAGCTGTTGTATCACTCACTAGTAGTAGTGGCGCAGAATCTATAATTATTAAATCATAGCTTTGCTTTAATATATCAAGAAGCTCTTTAGTGCGTGAGCGCATTAAAAGCTCTGATGGGTTTGGTGGTATAGCTCCTGTAAGTAAATAGTCTAAACCGCCGGGTTTAGTAGCCTTTGTAATTAAAGAGTCTATATCATTAAAATTCTCGTTACTTAAATAGGTAGTAAGCCCAATGTTTTCTCTTTTTTGGTTTAAAAACTTATGCAATTGAGGATTTCTTAAATCTGCCCCAACCAAAATTACTTTTTTACCTAGTGCACTATAACTCTGTGCCAAATTGTAAGACACAAAAGACTTCCCCTCTCCTTTAATGGTAGAGGTAACACATATAACATTTGTGGCATCTGTCTTTAACTGAAAGCTTAAACCAGAGCGCAGTACTCTTGAAGATTCTGCAATGAGCCCTCTACCAGTATCATCTAGATCTTCTGTGTTTTCTGCAAAGGGTATTTCTCCCAGGACTGTAATTCCTTTTAGACCATTTTCTAGATCATCTCTGGTGTTAATTTTACTGTCTAATATTTTTAGTAAAAAGAAAATACCAAAAGGAACAAGTATACCTAGTAATAAAGCAGCCAGATATGTAATTTGTACTTTTGGTGAAATAGGAAATCTAGAAGAAACCCCATAGCTTAATAGTTTAATATTTGGCAAGGCAGAAATGTAGCTTATTGAAGCCTCTTCTTTACGCTCCAATAAAAATACATACAACTCCTCTACAATTTTAAAGTCTCTGACATAAGCGCGTAAGGTGTTTTCTTTGCTAGGCAAGCCAGCAACAATCCCTTTAGTTTTAGCCTGCATGTTTTGGAAGCCAGAGAGTGATGTTTGCAGCCCCTCGATGTATCTATTAACGCCAGTTATAATAGCCGCTTTTGCATTATCTAGCTGGCTAGAAAGCTGCAGTACCATTGGGCTTTTTGTAGTTGCGCTAATAAGTAAATTATTACGCTGGGTAACTACCGTGTTGTAAGAGTTTACAAGGGTATTCACACTCTCATTTTCTATACCAATATTTGCGGGAAGTATTTGATAGCTAGCTTGGCTCTCTAATTTTTCTAGTAGCGCCTTGGCAATTTCTAGCTGTATGCCAATACCAAAAGCCTGTTCTTGACCTTTTACAATATTTGCCAGCGCATTACCTGTTTGCGCTGCTGGATCAAAAATACCATTGGCCGTTTGGAAGGCAATGGTGTTTTGAGATAAAGTATCAATGCTTTTTGTAAGGCCATCTAGCCTATCATTAATAAAAGCCAAACTTACCTTAGATATTAGACGTTTGTCTTCTACCTGGTCATCCTGCATTACTTGCATTACAGTATTTAAAACAGCCTCATTGCGGGCTATGTTTACACCTACAAAATTTAAATCTATAATTTCACCTTGCTTTGAGGCCGCAGTTGCAGATAAATTTCTTCTTATTTCAGCAACTGCATCGTTTAATGATTGTCTTTCTACAATAAGGCTTTGATCTTCAAGATATAAGGAATCATGTAATGTAATCTCAGATTCTTTATAGCTAAACACGTCACCTTTATTAATAGTAAAACTTAAAGTGTCTCTAGTGAAAGATGCTTTTTGATTTGCTATTTCAACCTCCCAGTAAAGGTAATCATCAGTTGTTTTTAAAGAAACAAACCTAGTGAGTTTATTGTTAAAATTTAAACCTATATTCACTCTACCCACATTATATATCTTGGTTTGTAAATCTAGACGAGTTACTACTTGGCTTAAAATGTGCTGGGAGGTAAGTACTGCAATATCATTCTCTACATTTACTTGGTCAAAGCCAAAAAACTCCATCCCTCCGGTTAAAAAAGAAGCAGCATCTTCTGCAGGTTTTTTAATTTGTAATTGAGCACTAGAGGTGTATATACGATCTACGGTTTTTAAATACAAAAAAGCCGACACCATTGCTATTAAAATACCGGCCAAAAAATAAGGCCAAAAAAACAGGTAATAGCCAGCCTCTTTTTTAATATCTATAGACTCCTCTTCCTGGAGGTAACTTTGATTGTTAGGATTTTCTTGCATCATTATCTTGTAAGTAAAATTATAGAGCTTAGTAATAAGGAGGTAATACCAAGTATTGTAGATACATCACCCACATAACCAGCTGTTTTTAATTGTGCACTATTTGGGTTTACTATAATTACATCATTAGGCTTTACCATTTGGTAAGGCCCGCTAAGCCAACTTGAAGAAGTAAGGTTTATATGCTCTGTGGTTTGCAAGCCGTCTACACGTCTTAAAACCACCACATCTTCTCTGCTACCATTAATGGTTAAATCTCCAGCAAGCCCCAAGGCCTGCAATAAACTAATATTATTTTCTGTAAAAGAAAATGTACCGGGTTTCTTTACCTCACCCAAAATAGTAACCTTCGCGTTTAATAAACGTACCGTTACACTAGGGTTTATTAAATAGCCGCCATCTACCAGTAGCTTTTTAATATCATTTTCTAGATCTTGGGCTGTTTTTTCTTTTACAGACAACTCTCCCAACACCGGGAAGTTGATTGTCATGGTTTTAGACACCAAATACCCATCTAGTTTCATAACATCAATACTGTTCGCAACAACGCTACCACCGGTAACATTATTATAAGGAAGCGCGGCCTCTGGCATGAGTGCGCCTACAGATATTTTTAAAATGTCATCTACTTGAATAGTGTGGTTGTTGTAGGTAACATCTGTGTTATTGTAAGACTCCACATCTTGCAAGTACAACATCTCTTTTTTTGAGACGCAGGCCTGAAAAGCTATTGATAAAAAAGAAGCAAATATAAAAATTTGTAGTAACCTCATAAGTGATTTAGTTTTGAGAAAAAAATTGTATACAAATATAGTTGAATCATAAATTATTAACTTATTATAACAATCAAAATAACTTAAATTAAAAATTTCTTTTTGGTAAATCTTTAAACCATTTTTCATAAAGTTTTGAAGCAGGAACCAAAATCACCCAAGCAGTCATGAAAATTAATTGTAAATCTAAAAAAAAAGAATTATGTTCTTGGTACCACATTTCTAATTCTCCTTTATAGGGTGCAATTACTCGTTTGTAAAACTCATGCGGGTCTTCATCTTTTACAGCTGAGATAATTGACTCTTCATCTCTAAATATAATAGAGCCAATCCCTGTGAGACCTGGCTTTAAATTGTATATTTTAGACTGTACATTTTTATTATATGCTGTAAATGTTTTAGTCACTAATGGTCTAGGCCCCACTAAACTAATATCACCCTTTAATATATTAATGATTTGGGGTAGTTCATTAATCTTTGTCATCCTTAAAAAGGATCCAATTTTTGTTACTCTAGGGTCATTTTGTAGGGTAATACTTCCTGTGCCTATATTCATTGAGTTTTTAAGCATGGTTGCAAACTTCCATATTCGGAATCTTGAATTATGAATCCCATAACGTTCTTGAAAATAAAAAACTTCTCCTTCGGCTGAAAATTTTAGAATTACAATAACCGGTAAAAAAACAGGCAATAACGCAATTAGTGCAATTAAACTGACAATAATATCAAACAAGCGCTTAAAAAAATTATACATAATTTACATTTTTTGATCTAAATGTTTACCCGTTTCAATGTGCATGAAATCGGGAACATATTTTTTAATGACTGTTACAATATCTGATTTATCTGAACTTGGATTATTAAATACTTTTTCAAAATCAGATTCTACGTCTTCAAAAGATATTTCAACATCTGGAGTTTTTATAAAACCTAGAGAATCATATTTGTTAATTTCATACTCTTCATCTTCTGTATAAAATTCTTCATATGTTTTTTCTCCTGAAGTATCCGTTTTGAAAAAATAGATTGGATATTTATTTGGGTGCTTATCAAAATCAAATTCTTTTGCTTCTTTTTCTGATTGAACTAATTCAGGTTCAAAGCCGTTCTCTTTTAGAAAATCTAATGCTATATCCTTAAAATAAATTTGATCTTTATGGAAATCTAATTTAGGAAAGAAAATATTTCCAGTATCTCCTAAAAATGTGGCTAATAAACAAATTTGACCGGATTGTTCTGGTGTTACAAAAAACCTTTTAATATCAGAGGGGCAAGATAGTGGTTGTCGCTTTTTGAGTCTATAAATAAACCCATCTAACAAACTTCCATTAGAAAAAGCAACATTGGCAAACCTGGCTGTTGAAACTCTAAAATCATTTTTCTTTGATAAAATTAATTTCTCCATTAAGCTTTTTGAAGCCCCCATAATATTTACTGGATTTGCAGCTTTATCTGTAGAAACACTAAAAAAGTATTTTGGAGGGTTTAATTCACATAATTTTAAAAGCTTGATTGCTCCATAAACATTATTTTTAATTAAAGCTTCTACTGAAAATTTATCTTTTTCAGATCGCACGTGCTTATGAGCTGAGAAATTTGAAACAACTTGCCAAGTTTCTGAATTAAATATTTTATCAAAAGTATCACTTAATAAATTTACTGGATACGTAATATATTCTGGATTGTAATCCAATAAATTGGAGCTTCTTAGGTCTCTAGTGAGCTCGGTTAAACCATTCTCATTAATATCTACAACAACAATTTTATTTGGTTTAAATTTTAAAAACTGTCTAATGTAACTACTTCCAATGGTTCCAGCTCCTCCTATAACCATAATTTTCATCTCTGAAGGAATCAAATTATCTAATTTTTTAAAATCACTAGAAAAATTTATTTTATCAAAAAAATCACTATTTAAATTGAGCATTGCTTTTAAGTTAAAATTTTAATTATTAAACGATTCGTGTTCTGTAATCCATCGTTGAATAGAAATAAATTTAAAATCATTTGATTTGGCAATTTTCAAAAACCAATCCAATTTAGTTAAATTGTCTTTGCGACCAACTTTAAATCTATATTTATCTATTAACCCTATATTCTCTAGGCTTACCTGTCTATTGGTTAGTTCAAACGGATGAATATACATATTAAAATTATGATTAAATTTCAAGTACTTTTTCCAAAGTTTCAAAAAAATAAATTTCGAAAATAATCTAAAATAGCCTCCACCTGATATAGGTATTTTTTTATTTAAAATTGAAATTGTAGGTATTTCAAATTCATAAAAACCTTTTTTCTTATAAATTAAATTATCAATTTTATTAAAATCACTCATACTCAAACTCCCATACAGTGGATGTTCTTTAAACTTTATGTAACTTGAATCATATTTAATACCAATAGTTTTTAAAGCGTCTAATTTTTCATTGTTTAACGAAAAACATGGTGCTCTATAGCCAATAACAGACTTCTCTATTAATTTTTCTAAAGCTTTTTTAGTTTTTAATATCTCATCTAAAAAAGATTTTGTGGTCTTTTTGTGTAATAAAATATGATCCCAACCGTGAATTCCAATTTCATGGCCTCTATTTGAAATATGAACAATTAACTCGGAGTGTTTTTCTATAAGTTCACCTAAAACAAAAACTGTAATTTTTATATTGTATTTATCTAATAAATCAAAAAAAGGAAAAACTTCATTAACCATGATGCTATCTTTAGAAAGATCATATTTTTGAAAATATTCCAGATGATACCAATCCTCAAGATCTAAAGTGAGAAAAAAATAATTTGTCATATTGCTATAATTTTAAAAAACGTCGTAATCTCCAAAAGTTAATTTCCAATTATGGGCCAAAAAGAGCTTCTCTGATTTATCAAAATCATTATTCTTTCTCACAATAAAATGTATTTTTTGTGGCAATAATTTCTGTGGAAGTTTAAAAAATCCATTTTTAACAAAACTATTAAATTCATAAGCTTTACTGTGAAGTACTGCTATGAAATCAATACTTCCTTTTTTAGAATTTTTTGAAATATATTTAATCATTTTGGATGCTATTTTTTCATCTCTTAAAATCATAAAGTCCATAATAACACTAACATTAAAACCCCATGTTTTAGTATTCTTAATAACAAAAATACCTTCGATTTCGTTATCTTTTTCATAATAAAATATCTTATAATGCCTAGTGGGTAAATCAAAATATCTCCATTTCAAAAAACCAAAATCTTTATTTGTAGAAATTTTATATTTCATTTTAACCTTATTCCAAAAACGACTGTAAAGTAATTCATCTTTTTTACTTGAAAAATCTAACTCTTTAATATTATTATTCTGTTTATAGTCAATATCAATTGCCTCTCCATGTTTCACTTTTTTAGATTTAAAATATGAGAGTAAAATATTTGTAAGTCGAAGTGGTTTTATTAACAGAGGTACATCACCTAAATGAGAAAAACCTAATTTTCTTACAAATCCTGGATAAGAATTTGGATTCGGAAACCCTGTTGTAAAAGCTACACTTTCATCTTTACAATTATTTAGCGTGGCATCGGCCATTTTTGTAAACAATCCATTACGTTGATACTTTGGATGGGTTAATGTATTAAGCGAAAGTGTACCCATTACCTCATCGCCATAAAAATTATATTTAATGGGTATGACAAGATATTGTCCAGCTAATTCATTGGTCTTAGTTTCACGAGATACAAATAGAAATGGTTTGCCAGACGGGTTTTTTAAATACTGCCATTTTAAATAGTCTTTACTAAGGATATCACTTTCTTTGTAATAAGTCTTTGTTAATATTATCAGCTCTCCAAGATCACAACAATTATTTTTTTCTATAATAAAATTGTAGTTTTTTTTCATAATATTTTATATATAAAGTTTTTCTATTTCATCCCATATAATCTTTTGATCAAAGTTTTCGGTTATAAAATTTCGCCCCGCCGCTCCATGCTTATTAGCAATTAATGGATTGTCAATATAAAACTGAATTTTTTCAACGATAGATTCCATAGATTTATCAATAAATAGGCCAGTTATTTTATCCTTAATTGCATCTCTACTTCCAGTATGTGAAGTGGTTAAAACAGGTTTTTTCATAGAAGATGCCTCTAACAAGGAAGTCCCCAAGCCCTCTCTATGAGTTGGCAAAACTAAAACATTCATCAACTCATAAAAATACTCCATATCATTTTCGATTAAACCTGCATGCATTATGTTAATATTATTCTCAATAATATTTTGGATATCACTCGGAATTGAATCTCGTGTTTCAAATGGCCCCACCAAAAGTAATGCAACTTTACTGTTCTTTTCGGATATTTTCTGAAATGCTTTTACAAGTTCAACTATTCCTTTGTCTCTTACCAATCTCCCCGTGTAACCAATCACAAAATCATACTCATTCAAATTAAATTTAGATTTTATAGATATTAATTTTGTATTATTAATTTTGATAGGATTAAATTTATTATGACAATCTACACCATTACAAGACCCCTTATTCAGAAGGATTAATTTGTTTTTACTTGTCAATTTTAATTCAATACTTTTCTCTAAAACATAAGGACTCACACAAACAACTTTAGTGGCTAAAAAAGAAGTCAACCTGTCTAAGTTTAACATTAATATTTTTTTAAAACCACTACATGTTTCGTAATAAAATCCATGTCTAAAATAAATTCTATTTGGAGTTCTTGATAGGAATGAAGCTATCATGGTCAATAAAGATCCTTTAGCAGTATGCCCAGAAACAATTTTAATATTATTTTTTAAAATATATTTACGCAATTTGATAATTGCTCGTATATCGTAAAAAATAGAAAAACTTCTCAAAATTGGAATCTCAACATAAAGAAACTTTTTTAATAAAGAATATTGTTTGATTTTATTAGAGGGGCTACATATTACGTGTACTTCGTAACCTTTTTCATGAAAATGAAGTAACTGATCACCAAAGAAAAATGGAACAGAAAAAAAAACACTTACAACATTTAACACTTTACTTTTCATTCGATTAAATTAAGCCATTCACGTTAGTATTTTCAATAGTCTGGATTTCTAAATTGGTACGTTTTAATGTTGTAGTATCAATAACTTGATTGCTACGTCTATTTATCAAAAATTGAAATTGATTAATAACAAATAAAAATTTGACAATTATTGATTTTAAATATGATTTAAAAACTAAAAATTTAAAATCTGATACGTATTTTTTATACATCTGCCTTTCATAAGAATATGCAAGTAACATTTTAATAGGATTTATACTACCAATCTCTCGATAATAGTATAATGGTTCATTCATAAGAAAAATATTAAGATCATTATTTTTTGAAGCTCTTAACCATAAATCATAATCTTGAGCAAGTTTTAATTTTGCATCATATTTATTTCTTAAAAACCACTCTTTACGACCTATAATTGAAGCATGAACAATACCACAACCATTTTTAGATATTAAATCATGAAAACTAATTGTCCAATGATGGTGCCATCTTGCTCCTAGTATGTCAAGATTATCTGAAACAGAAAACAAACCAGTACTTACTAAATCAATATTTAAATTATCTTTTAAGATATTCAATTGTTTTTCTATACGAGTTGGTGACATTAAATCATCCGCATCCATCCTAGCAATAATATCATATTTTGCTAAGTTGGAAATTTCGTTTAAACGAGCAGCTAATTTTTTATTTTGACCATCCGAATAAACACTAACGCGGGGATCTTTTATTGATTTAGCGATGGCTAAAGAACCATCTGTGGAACCGTCGTCTATTAAAATAAGTTCCCAATCTTGATGGGTTTGTGCAAATACTGAACGAATTGAGTCCCTCAAATACTTTTCTGCATTATAAAAAGGAATAGCAATTGATACTTTCATCAAAATATATTATTATTAATTTCATATGGGATTAAGAATCCTATTTCATTCAAAATAAAATAAAAATAAATTAGACCCACTGCAACAAAACCTGCTGTAATTAATCGTTTATTATTAGTTTTTAAAGTTTCAAATATCATGGCCCACAAAAATATTTGAGAAGTCGTAAAATAAAAAGCAATTCTTGTTATTTCTATATAAACACTAGTGAAAATTATTGTTAAAAAAATAGTGGCGCCTATGACATAAGAGTTCAAAAAAACATCGTAAATAAAACGATAATTATTTTTTATATTTTTTCTGAAATATATGAATGTCGAAGCAAAAACAAATTGAATTAAGGCCAAAGAAAAACCACCTGTAAATTCTAATTCCAAATAATTGACGTATCTATCATTTAGTATGGAAGATACAGAAATTAAATTTTTTATAAAAACTCCCATTAATAAGCCTAAAAATAAAATAAATAGAAAATATTTTTTTGTAAACTCACGATTTAAAATAAAATAAAAGGGCAACAATAAAATAGCAGATTTATGAAAGAAAAATGCTAATAAAACTAAAAATGAGTATTTAATAAAGGATTTATGGATAACATAATAAAAGGCCAACGAACAAATACCTACTGCAATACCTTGCCTTAAACCATTAAAAGAAAATGTGTAAATTCCAAAGCACACAAACGAAAAATAAGAAATAGTATGATTAGCACTCAATCTTTCAATAGAAATCACAAAAAAAGTTACAAATATTATGGAACTGGTAATTAATAATATATATGGTTCATTTGTGATTAATTTTGATATCCAATTAACTAAACGAAAACCAATTTCTACAGAGGAATTACTGTCTAATAATTCCCCAATATTCTGATAATTGTTTCCGTACTGGTAAAAATATAAATAAGAATTGGTGTCAGCACCAACACTCCCTGCTCTTAACCCCGAGAATAAAATTAAAACTATTCCAATTATAACATTTAGAGCCTGACTTGATTTAAATTTATTTTTAAAAAAAGCTAGAAATACAACAATCAACAATAAAATAAAATATGGAATCATTCTTCGCGTTTGTAAAAAATTGTCATTACAACCTCATTATGTGACTCACATCGTATTATATTGTGAGTTGTCATTAGATTTTTCTTAGAGTATTTGTAATTAATTATTTTGTTATGACACATCCTATTCAGTTTATTCAAAACCCTACCTTCACCCAATAATAAAGGCAAGTACAATGCCTTTTGACTTTCACAAAACAAATCCCATGATCTTTCTAAAAACTCATTACTTTGAGATAACTTCTGCCTTTTTTTCATTGCTCTAAAAAGGTTTTTCTGTTCCCCATTATTCATTAAATGTGCACCACCATTTTTGAATTTAATGGGTATATGTTCAACTAAATTATGATCCTCTGTTAGGTTAATTGAAACCAATAAACCTTCATTCCAAGTAGTTGATTTTGATCTGTAACCAAATATTGTATTGCCTTGACCATACAAGATTTTACCATGCATGTATTGCTCCTCCGTCCCAACAACATGACTATGCTGACAAGTGACAAAATCTGCGCCAGAAGCAATTAGTTTTCTACATTTTTTTTGTAACAATGGACTAGCAAAAGGATAATATTCTATACCTCCGTGATAGAGTACAATTAAATAATCTACTTTTTTTCTAAGTTCTCTAATTGTATCAAAATCCTCATATGGATCCAATAAATTTGCTCCGGGGGAATTTTCATTAGCCGCATTGAATTCGTGCTCAGCAAAGGATAAAAATCCAATTTTCCAACCCTTCTTGTTAATAATTAATGGCTGTTTAGCTTCTTTTAAAGTGTTTCCCGCACCAAATGTTTTAATTCCTGCTTTTTGACACACCTTAATGGTATTTAACACGCCTTCCTCTCCACAATCTTTAATATGATTATTGGCTAACGAAAGTGCCGTAAATTTTGATTTTTTAAATACATCTATAAAATGATTATCTCCTTTTAATATTGGTCCAGTTTTAGATATCCCTTTACCATTATTTATTAAGGGGAACTCTAAATTTCCAATCAGTATATCTGAAGAATCCATAAAGGGAAGTACGTCATTAAAAATATTTTTATAGTTACCTTTATCAAAGTATTGAGAAGTATCTTCTGTAGGACAAATATCTCCACATATAAGAATATTTATATTCTTTTTTTTGTCATTCATGCTCTGCTATTTAAACTTGAATTCCTATTTTCTATTTAATAATTCTTTTTTCATTGAGACATTAACTTATATAAGTTTTCTATTCTTTTTGTATTTGATTTACTGTCAAACCCTCTTGAAGTTATGCCTGCTTTTATGTCTTTGAAATTAAAATTTTTTTTTGGTACATCTTTAATAGTTAATACCCAATTAGAGAGCTCAAAATTATTTAAGAACTTAACTAAGCCAAATCCCATATCAACAGATTTAGGGAAGCCGTTATAAAGTACACAAGGGACGCCTGCTGCTTGGGCTTCTACAGCTACTAAACCAAAGCCTTCTTGTAAGGCTGGCCCAATGAAAACATCAAAACTATTCATAACAACAGGAATATCATCTCTAACTCCTAGATGAATTATTTTATCTAGTAAATCATATTGCTTTGCTTTATCAAATATTTCCTTAAGATAGTTTGGTTGCTCATCTCTTCCTGCAAAAACAAATACAAAGTCTATTTGTTCTTTTTGGAATTCATTTAAAACGTCTATAATAAAATCTACATTTTTATGACGTACTACTCTACCAACATTTCCAAAAACGATAGTTTGCTCATTGATTTCATAAGATTCTCTTAGTTCATCAACATCTTTATTTAATACAGCTTGATATACTTCTACATCCACAGCATTCTTTATAATAAAGGACTTCTCTGGAGTTAGTAGCTTTTTGTAAAACAAGCTTTCGCTTGCTTCAATGGAACAGCCCCAAAAATGAGTTGCATATTTAGAAATTATTATTTTTTGCACTAATAATTCCAAATGACTGACCAATTTAGATATTAGTCCCCCTCTAAATTTTAAATCGGCATGAGAATGGACAATAATATTTTGTATGCCGGCCTTCTTTGCTGCTAATGCTATAATACCTGATTTTGCATTCATATGAATATGAACGATATCAGGCTTTACCTTTTGAATCGCTTTTTTAAACTCTATAATATACTTAAGGAAACCTAAATCCCATTGGGTGGCAATATGAAAAACCTCTCCTCCAAGTGTTTCAATTTCATTGTCAAAATCTCCTTTTACAATGCCTTCTTTAAGTTTGTAATTCACCAAAAAATCAAAATGAAAATCTTTTGAGATATTTCTATAAATATCCATAAGCATCACCTCAGCACCGCCGCGGTTCATTGCTCCCGTAACTTGTAGCACTTTCATAAAATTAAAGTTCTATTTTTTTTTGCACTGAATGTATATTCTTTGGCATTGGTCTTCTTTTTGCACAAAAAACAAACTACTTTTATAATAGTTATAGAGTTTGGTAGTTAAAGTTTTATGGTTTAAAATAAAGAATTTATTTATAAATAATTTCATAAGCCATTTGCGTTTAATGCTTATCCTCTCAAAAGGCATAACTTCTATGATGTCAAAATAGGGTTCAAGCTCTGTAACCAAACTTTTTACTGAAAAATGCCTAAAATGATGAGCAGAAACAGAGACATTTTTATGAGGCACAGTTAAATGCAGAATACCTTCATTTTTTAATAATTTATGAATACCTGACAAAAAATCATTTGAGATCTCCGGAGGAATGTGCTCATATACTTCCATTAGAGTTGCCACATCATAAGTATGTTTCAAAGAGTCTTCGATTATGTTTTTTGCAAAAAAATCTATATTCAAATCACAATTTAAGGCTTTTGCCATGTTTATTGACTTTAATGAATAGTCAACACCGTGAACTACTGAATTTTTAAACTTTAAATGCAACTCTCTAGTTAATCTACCCTCTCCACAGCCAATATCAATAATTGTATTTATTATTGGATTTAATGTGATTTTTTTTTAACAAAAACTCAATAGTGGATGCGTAATTCAAACCCCAATCAAACAAATAAAACATTGAAAAATAATCTTTAAACTTAACACTGTAGTGGTAAGGAAAATCGTAAAGTTTTTCTTGTACTTCTTGTTGTTGTGATAGTTTTTTCATTTTAAAAAAGGCTTAAGGTAATTCTAACATGCGTCCTAAAATTTCATCATATTCATTTGGTATGAAATCTGGTAAACCACTCTTTGGATAAAAGGTCATTTCACCAAAAATTATTTTTTTCTTGACCTCATACAAATCAACCCTTACAAAGGGCAATTTATGAGATAGATCTCTAGAGATGTCAATCATTTCCTTCAAACAGTAAGGCTTATCTATAATAACATCAGGCAAAGGTGTTAAATCTTTTCCGAAGGGTAATAGCTTCCAATTTAAATCATAAAAATTTTGTGCATGAATTTTTGTCCCCCGGCCCTTATTTGCCTGAACGAATTTAACCTTTCCGTTGAAACAAAAAAACTTATAATCATTTAATTCCCCTTTATCATCCTCCATATACTCCTCACAGATAATTCCCTGAGGCATGTTTTTGTAACACCATTCTCTTCCTTGCCAAAAAATATTATCCTTAAGCCAATATTTAAATATCAACAACCAAATATTCCAATTGATTATTTCTTTATCCTTGACAATTAAATTCCATCCACTTCCGTGAGAAGCTTTCATAACAAATCGCTTTGGCAAATCTTCTATTTTGATATCATCAATTGTCGTGTAATATCCGATTACATTACTTAATATTTCTGAATATCCTTTATTTATAAGGAAATTTCTAACAAAAAACTTATCTGCAAATATCTCTAACTGAGGATTATGATAATTTAACTTTAACCACTGTATTTTCTCACTAAATGTTATTGGCGTCTCTAAATTTAGATATTTCCCTGAATAATTGAAATATAACTTTTCTATTGCCGTTTTATCTGATTTAATTTTTAAATCGAGTTTACCTCTATAAAACATGTATATATGCCATAGTAGCAACAACAATATGTTATTGTTTTTTAAATGAGAAATGATATTCTTCACAAAATTCAATCTTTAATAAATCTATAAATTAATCTGATGTATAGCCTGGAAATATAAAGCACTTTATGAATTACACTCCCTTGATAAGCTTTAAAAAACAAGCGTGAATTTACTCTCAAATCGTTATTTGAATTTATATATTCAGTCTCGTCATGGCCCAACCGTTCTGCTATTAGTGTTAAGGCTTCCTTTTTTAAATTTTTTGAAATTGAATAATACATGCCAGACAAAAGATTTAATCGTTGTCTTAAGAATTCATCTTTATACTGAGCATACAAATTCTTTTCAATTAAGAACTCTCTAGTGATGTCCATCACATAAGCTAAATCGAATAGTCTTTTATCTTTTTTCGTTGTGGTAGCATTTGGTTGTTGACGATAATAAGCCAATCTTTCTGGTAAAATGGAAACTTTATCTATTTGTGTTACTAAATTCCAATGCACGGGTATGTCTTGCCGAGTGTACCCTTTTGGAAAGTGTATTTTCAGTTCTCTTGCTTTTTCTGTTCTAATGAGTTTTACCCACGCAAAAGAAGGTCTTTTTAGCAACATCTTTTTATCATGCTTATCAACATTTAAAAGATCAGATTTTTTAATTTTTAATTTCTCGATCTCATTCGTATTGTAGAACGTTACATAATCCCAATAAATGATATCTGATTGTTCTTTTTCTATTACTTCAAAAGCCTTCTCCAAAAGGGTTTCATCAAAAAGATCGTCAGCATCTAAAAATAACACATACTTTCCTCTTGCTAATTTTAACGATTTATTTCTAGCAACTGCTAAACCTTCATTACTATTTTTAGCGATTACTTGTATTCTGCTGTCACGAGTCTCATATTTTTTTAATATTTCTAAGGTGTTGTCTGTAGATCCATCATCAAAACAAATTAATTCAAAATTCTTAAATGTTTGACTTAAAATACTGTTTATACTCTCTTCGATAAATTCATCTACATTATAGGCAGCCATTGTAATCGAAACTAGTGGTTCTTTCATATTATTTAAATCTTAACAGTATTAGCTTATTTTCAATCTGTTTAATACTTTATTTTTAAGCAATAATAAAGGTATTATAATCTTAAAATGACTAACTAGACTTATTGAGATATACCTGTAATAATCTTTGTTTTTTAAAAAAATATGTTTAATGATTTTGATGCTTTTCATATCTTTTGAAAAACAAGCCATTAAATAAGACGATTTAGCTCTTAAATATATGCCGATTTTTATGCTCTCATCATCTTGTATACCTAGTTCATTTACTAGAAATAAAAAATCATTAAAATATTTGCGTTTTAAAGGCCATCTATTTTTTTGATGAGATAAACTGTTTTTAAGTTGTCTATATACAGCAGTGTACTCATTTAATTTTGCAATTTTACTGTGATATGATATATAAAGCCAAATTGTATAATCTAAACATGAAAGTTTAGTTGGATTACTTTCATTTAGTTTAATAAATTTTTTAATTATTTCAGTCTTAAACATTACGGTTAAAGTTGCTATCTTACAACCGAAAACAACATCATTAAAAGAATAAAATTCATGCTTTTCTCGTAACTCTTTTTCTTTTACAATAACTCCACTTTCTTGATTAAGATTCTTTCTAAGCGTACTAACAAGGCCCACAGATTTATTTTCCACTAAAAAATCTACTTGTTTTTGTAACTTTAATGAATCTATCCAATAATCATCTCCTTCGCATATAGCTATATATTTACCTTTGGCTTTTTTTAATGACCAGATAAAATTTTCAGAAACTCCTTTATTTTGTTTATGATTTGAGTATTCTATTTTGATATTCTTTGGAATACTAGCTTTAGATAAACAATCTAAAATTTTTTTATTAGTTTGGTCTGTTGACTTGTCATTAGCAATGATAAATTCAACGTCAAAATTACATTTTTGCATGAAGACTCCATTCATTGCTTGTACAACATACTTTTCATGATTATAAGTAATCATCACTACCGAAACCATTGGGTTTTGATTCATTTTATTTATTTGCATTTTTAATCCCTTTATAAGTGTTAGCTTCAATTACTTTAGAGGGTTCAACTTTCTTTTTCATGATTTAAATTTATAGAAATATAGATTTTATCGCCACGTTGATTATAATAAAAAGCATTTTTATAATTACCATGCGTTAATGCTCTTAAACGATTAATTGCTTCACCCATTGTCAATTTCTCATCTAAATCAATGTTAAGTAACTTATTAAAATCTTTTTTTAATCGAAGAGTACCTTTTAGCTCTGGCAAAAATGCTTGATATGTATTATTAAGTATTGACTCTATATTAAATTTTAATAACTCTATCTCTTTATTTATAACTCTATTATAAAGACTTAAAGACGTATCATGTTCATACTTTTGCACCTTTTCTCTTACTATAATTTTTCCATTATCTAAATGTTTATCAATTTCATGTATAGTTGCACCAATATCCAAATTTTCAATTATTGAAAAAACTTGTGGGTACCAGCCTCGATTTATAGGGTTATAACCCGGATGTACATTGACACATCTAACAGTATCCACTAATTTTTCCGGAAATAACTGCTTACAATGAATAGATAAAATTAGGTAACTACCTAAAATAGTATTTAACTGCTCGCTATTTTTTAAATCAATTTTAGAAATAGGTTTAGATAAATTAAAATCAATAGTATTTGAGTATGGACTGCACCTAAATGATAAATTGTATGAAGAAGAATAAACTAATTTCCATACCTCTTTTTCAAATAACTCAGCCAAAAAAGGATTATCACTTATAATTATTACTTCTTTTAATTTATCCATTTATTATATCTTTAACTTTGGTTTGACAATCATGAGTTAAAGTAGTATACAGGGTAAACACACAACACATTTTGCTATTTCTTTAGCCATCGGACATGAGTTCGATTCGATATAAGGTAAATCTTCTAATCTAGGGTAAAAATAGCGTCTTGGATATATACTATGCACTGTACCCCTCCTCCAACACCTGTAACTGCAATATTCATAATATAAACTGTTAATAGTTTTAAATTCTTTTAATATTTTTTTAATTGTTTAATTCTCTTAAAATTAGCCTACAAATTAAGTCAACTTCTTCGATAGTCAAATCATAATATAAAGGCAAACAAAATACCCTTGAAGCAATATCTTCTGTAACATTAAACGTTTCATTTTCTGTGTATGGTAAAACTTTGGCTAATGAAGGATAAAAGTAGCGCCTACCAAAAATTTCGTTCTTCTTTAATTCTTGTATAACTCTTAATAAAACTTCCTCATTTTGAAACAAAACGGGGTGATATGCATAGTTATTGTTAGCCTTTTTGTGCCAACTGGGAGAAATAATATTAACATGCTTAAGATTTTCATTATAACGCTCTATTAAAATTTTTCGTTTTTCGTGAATAGCTTCAATATATTCCAAATTGGCCAATCCCATAGCGGCATGAAATTCTGAGTTTTTCCCATTAATTCCCAAACCTTGAAACGCTTCTGGGCCGTCATGTCCAAAATTACGCATGTATGCCATTCTTTTCAAGAGAGATTTATCTTTTGTCACAACAAAACCACCCTCACAAGTGTGAAATAGTTTTGTAGCATGGGTACTACAAGTAGATATATCACCGTATTCAAAAACAGATTTCCCATTTACTTTTACTCCAAAAGCATGGGCTGCGTCATATATAACATTTAAATTATGTTTTTTAGCAATTTTATCTATAGCTATGACATCACAAGGATTACCATAAACATGTGTAGCAATAATAGCGGTAGTTTTATCTGTTATGGCAGCTTCAATTTTATTTGGATCTATGTTTAAAGATTTTGGATCTATATCTACATAAACTGGGTTACAGCCTTCCCAAACCATACTTGATGTAGTAGCAACGTAGGTAAATGGTGTGGTTATTATTTCACCTTCTAGCGCTAATGCTTTAATAGCCAATTGCAAAGCAATAGTACCGTTGGTAACAAATAAAATATGATTAATTTCTAAATGAGATTTGAGTTTCATTTCTAACTCACTTGCCAATGGCCCCATATTGGTTAACCACCGGCGTTTCCATAACCCATGAAGTAATAAATCATAGTCTTCTTTAGGTGGTAAAAAAGGTTGTGTTACGTTTATCATCTTTTTTTTATAATATTAATGATTTCAATTAATGAGTTTACTTTAAATAAATAGGATATAATTACATAAAAAATCATTCCAATAATTCCGTTTATTATAATATTTAAAAAATCATATTGCAAAAGTCTTTCTGTAAAAGTGTACAGGACCATCACTAATAATCCTGTAACAATTGATAACAGAATAATAGGTGTAATATTTTTAATTTGTTCAAAGGTTGAAAAATTTATAAACTTACCAGAAAAATGCGTATTGATAAAAAAAGCGAATAAAGATGTAAATACATTACCATAAATTAAGCCTAATATTCCAAATTTAATACTAATGATTATAACGACAATTGTTATAGCTTTTTTAATTATTTCCAATTTTAAAAACAGGTCACTTCTACCTTTAACATTTAATATATTCAAATTAAAAGCATGTATCGGATATAAAACACCTGTTATTAATAAAATTTGAAAATACGGTACTGCGGGTAACCATTTTTCTGTAAATAAAAATCGAAATAATGGTTCCGCTAAAACACCTGCAATAATTAAAACAGGAGCAAGTATAAATATATTTAATTCTAATATTTTTTTATACACACTTTTAAGATGTGCACTATCATCTTGAATTTGGGCAAATAGTGGATAGGTAACTTTACCTATTACAGCGGAAATAACACCCACAGGATAAAATTGTAAAGAGTTAGCACGTTCGTAATAACCAACCTGTGTTATTGGGAAAAATTTACCAATAACAATAACATACACATTAGTAAAAATAGTTTCTAATATACTAGATATTGTTAATTTATAACCGAAGTTAAAATGATATTTAAATTTTTTTACATTAAAAACCCATAGTGGTTTCCATTTAGAATAAAACCATAATTGAGTTGTATTAGCAAATGTTTTTACTAAATTAAAAGCAATTAAACTCCAAACTCCATAATTTTGAAATGCCATAAATACCCCAACAATACCACCAATAATTAAAGAGGGTATGGCAACTATGGTTTGGGTTTTAAAGTCCATTATTTTTGTTAAACGTGTTTGCTGTATGATTGCAAAAGCATTAATAATAAAAGTTAAACTTAGCCAACGAATTAATGAAATTAAGATGGGTTGCTTATAGAATAATGCAATATAAGGAGCAGCTGCAAATACGATAAAAAAGACTAGTATACTAATAATTAAATTAAAATAAAAAACAGTAGAATAATCTTCTTCATCTAATTCTTTTGACCTAATTAAAGATGATCCTAATCCTGCATTTAACAAAGAATTTCCAATCCCTATAAAGACAGTAATCATTGCAATTAAACCAAACTCTTCAGGTTCTAACAATCTTGCCAAAAGAATGGAAACAACAAACCCAATTCCCTGAACTCCAAACTGTTGAATAGAAGTCCATTTTACACCAGAAAGAACCTGTTTTTTTAAGCTCATCCTTAATTGATTATAGCATTGGTATAATTATAATAATCACCTTTCAATCCAGAGATTCTATTTTGAAGATCTTCTTTTCTAATCCAATTATAATGTAAAGCAATTTCCTCTAAACATGCAATTTTAAGGCCAGTTCTTTTCTCTACAGCTTTTACAAATTCTGTAGCTTCAGTTAAAGCTTCATGTGTACCCGTATCTAGCCATGCAAACCCTCTACTTAGAATTTCCATTTTTAATTTTTCTTGCTTTAAATACTTTTGGTTTACAGTTGTAATCTCTAATTCTCCTCTTTCTGAAGGTTCTATATTTTTAGCTAGTTCAATGACTGAATTTGGATAAAAATACAAACCTACAACTGCAAAGTTAGATTTGGGCGATTTTGGTTTTTCTTCTATGCTAATTACATTCTTATCTTTATCAAACTCAGCAACACCATATCTTTCAGGGTCATTGACATAATTACCAAAAACTACTGCTTTATTTTCTTCTGTAACAATATCTTTAGCTTTTTTCAATAACTTTTGAAAACCTGCACCATAAAAAATATTGTCACCTAGCACTAAACATACATCATCATTACCTATAAATTCCTCACCTATTATAAAAGCTTGAGCCAAACCGTCTGGCGAGGGTTGTTCTGCATAACTTAACTGTATACCAAAATCCTTTCCATCTCCTAATAATTTTTTAAAATTTGGCAAATCTTCTGGAGTGGAAATGATTAAAATCTCACGAATGACTGCCAACATTAATACCGACAAAGGGTAATAAATCATAGGTTTATCATAAATAGGCAACAATTGCTTACTTACAGCCATAGTTAATGGATGTAATCTAGTTCCTGATCCTCCTGCTAAAATAATTCCTTTCATAGTGTTATTTGTATTGTTTTTGATAATAAGCTTCGTATTCTCCACTAACAATTCTATCCATCCATGCTGTATTTTCTAAATACCAATCTATCGTTTTAGACAACCCTTCTTCAAAAGTAACTGATGGTTTCCACCCCAATTCTTTATTTATTTTAGATGCATCAATCGCATATCTTAAATCATGTCCTGGCCTGTCTTTTACATAGGTAATTAGTTTTTCACTTTCCCCTTTTTTTCTATTTAACTTCTCATCCATTTGCTGACATAATACTTTGATTAAATCAATATTTTGCCACTCATTAAACCCTCCAATATTATAAGTTTCTCTATTTTTACTCTTATGAAAAACCAAATCAATTGCTATTGCATGGTCTACAACATACAACCAATCTCGTGTGTACTTGCCATCTCCATATACAGGTAATGCTTTATTATTGATGATATTATTAATAAATAAAGGTATTAGTTTTTCAGGAAACTGGTTTGCACCATAATTATTAGAACAGTTAGATATTACAAACGGCATCCCATAGGTTTCACCGTAAGCTCTCACAAAGTGATCTGAACTTGCTTTTGAAGCTGAATATGGAGAGTTTGGGTCGTAAGAAGTAGTTTCTGTAAACAACCCTGTTTCGCCTAAAGTGCCATATACCTCATCTGTACTTACGTGATAAAACAACTTGTCGTCCCATTGATTTTGCCATAAATTCTTAAAAGCATTTAAAAGTACCATTGTACCCAAAATATTCGTTTTGGCAAATGACAAAGGGTCTGTAATTGATCTATCGACATGTGATTCCGCTGCAAGGTGAATTACAGTATCGAATTGATGTTCTTCAAATAAATTATTTATAAAATCTTCATTGGTTATATCTCCTTTTATGAAGGTATAGTTAGTATTATTTTCTATATCTGATAAATTTTCTAAATTACCAGCATAGGTCAAACTATCTAGATTATAAACCTGATAGTCTGGATAAGTATTTACAAATAAACGGACAACATGCGACCCAATAAAGCCTGCTCCTCCAGTTACTAAAACTGTTTTTCTTGTTAAATCAATATTCATTTACTGTATTCTTTTTAAAAAAACTTGTTATTTTTAAATTTACTGTAGCGAGAAATACTTCTTTTTATAGTGTTTTATCACTTAAGTTCTCTGAAAGAATATTTTTCACATCATAAACTAACGATTTTTCTTTTTTTAGCGCAGCAAAGTCTAACTCTTTAAATTCGTTATGTGAAACAGTTAATACAATTGAGTCAAACCTTCCATTTGGTATAGATTTTGTTGATTTCATACCATATTCATGCATCACCTCTTCTTCATTTGCCCAAGGGTCATAAATAGTAACATGCACTCCATATTCTTTTAACGCCGCAATAACATCCACTGCCTTTGTATTTCTTACATCTGGACAGTTTTCTTTAAAAGTAATTCCTAAGACTAAAATAGTAGCGTCTTTAATTCTGATATCCTTTTTTATCATCAATTTAATGACTTCAGAAGCCACAAATTCTCCCATACTATCATTGATGCGTCTTCCGGCTAGAATAATCTCAGGATTATACCCATATTCTTGTGCTTTTTGAGCTAAATAGTATGGATCTACACCAATACAATGCCCCCCAACCAAACCTGGTTTAAAAGGCAAAAAATTCCATTTTGTTCCCGCGGCCTCTAACACATCATGGGTGTTGATGTCCATTAAATTAAAAATCTTTGCCAATTCATTTACAAAAGCAATGTTGATATCTCTTTGAGAATTTTCAATTACTTTAGATGCTTCAGCAACTTTAATTGTTGGCGCTAAATGCGTCCCTGCAGTAATCACAGATTTGTATAGATCATTGACTTTTTCTCCAACTTCAGGGGTTGATCCTGAAGTTACCTTTAAAATCTTTTCTACAGTATGTTCTTTATCTCCTGGGTTAATTCTTTCTGGAGAATAACCCGCATAAAAATCTTCATTAAACTTTAAACCAGAAACTTTTTCTAAAACTGGTACACAATCTTCTTCTGTGCAGCCTGGATAAACCGTAGATTCATAAATTACAACATCTCCTTTCTTTAATACCGCACCAACAGTTTCACTGGCCTTGATAAGTGGTGTTAAAATAGGTCTGTTGTTTTTATCAACAGGTGTTGGAACCGTAATGATATAATAATTACAATCTTTAATTTTATCCAATTGATTGGTACAAAAAAGTCCAATTTCATTAGATTCCTCATCAATGAGTACAGATTGTAAAGTTTCATTATCCACCTCTAGGGTAGCATCTTTACCAGACATTAACTCAGTTATTCTATCTGTATTAATATCAAAACCAACTACTGAATATTTGGTGGCAAAAAGCCTTGCAAGTGGTAAGCCAACATATCCTAAACCAATGATTGCTATTTTATCTTTTTTCATATTTTTTATTATAAATTTTCCCAGTACCATTTCACAGACTCCTTCAAACCTTGCTGAAGGGAAAACTGTGGATTATAATTTAAGTTTTCTTTTGCTTTATCAACACTTGCATGAGAATGAGGAATATCACCTACTCTATTTGGTCCGTATATAACATCAACGTTTAAAATTTTAGAATCAAACTCAGATAAATACTCCTTTAGGTACCCCATTAAATCATTCAATGTATTACGATCACCATAGGCTACATTATAGATAGTATTAATTGCTTTTTCATTGGTTGTGACAAGACTTAATAAATTTGCCTGTATCACATTATCAATGTATGTAAAGTCTCTTGAGTAGTTTCCGTCGCCATTAATAACTGGAGATTCTCCTTTCATGAGTTGGCTAACAAATTTTGGAATTACTGCTGCATAGGCTCCGTTTGGATCTTGCTTTCTACCAAATACATTGAAATACCGTAAGCCAATTGTCTCTAAACCATACGTTTTCGAAAAAATATCAGCATACAACTCGTTTACATATTTAGTAATTGCGTAAGGTGATAAAGGTTTACCGATAACATCTTCAACTTTTGGCATTGACTGCGAGTCTCCATAGGTGGATGAACTTGCGGCAAATACAAATCTTTTCACTCCATTGTCTCTAGAGGCTACTAGCATGTTTAAAAAACCACTCACATTCACATCATTGGAGGTGATTGGATCTTTAATAGATCTTGGAACCGATCCTAATGCTGCTTGATGTAAAACATAATCAACACCCTGGCTAGCTTTTAAACAATCCTCTAGTTTTCTAATATCGCCTTCAATTAGCGTAAAATTATCATCTGCAGATAAATGCGCTACATTTTCTCTTTTACCAGTGGCAAAATTGTCAAGACAAACTACTTTGTTTCCTTTTTCAAGTAAAGCCTCGCATAAGTTTGACCCAATAAAACCGGCACCTCCAGTGACAAGAATCGTTTTATTACTTAATTCAATATTCATTGACTTTTTATATTTTTCTCGACTACCACCGGTAGTCACTTGTTACTTTGTTATTTTTAGATCGCTGCTTTTGATTTTACTAAAAACCAATTATTTAACAGCTCTTCTCTGTTATACAGCATATTTTTTTTGGTTTCCCAATCTAGCACCTCAACCCCTGCGTGCTCACAAATAGCCTGCCCTGCTGCCGTATCCCACTCCATAGTAGGTGCAAAACGGGGGTAACAATTGGCAGTGCCTTCTGCAACCATACATAGTTTTAAAGAGCTTCCTTTAGAAATTAATTTCACATCTCCATGGATGTCTCGCATTTGCTGTATATACTCCCCTGTCTCTGAAGACATATGAGATCTACTAGCCACAATGGTAAAGGTATTATCTTCTCTTTGCAAAGGTAATTTATTGCCCTTTGCTAGTAAAGTTTTAACATCAAAATCTTCTAGATGTACCGCTACTTTAAAAGCTCCTAATTCTTTGCTAGAAAAATACAGTTCTCCTGTTACCGGCACAAAAATAACTCCAATGAGAGGGCGTTGATTTTCTATAAGAGCGATATTTACGGTAAATTCTCCATTGCGTTTTATAAATTCTTTGGTACCATCTATAGGGTCTACAATCCAAAGCTGTTTCCAGTCTTTACGCTCCTTGTAAGGGATGTCTCTGCCCTCTTCAGAGAGTACAGGAATGCCTGTAGACTCTAGGTAAGACATAATTACATTGTGAGAAGCGGTGTCTGCCCGGGTTAAAGGAGAGTTGTCTTCCTTTAACTCTATATCAAAGGCTCCAGAGTGGTAGATTTCTAGAATGGCTTTACCGGCCTGTAGGGAGGCGGTAATGGCGGTGATAAGGTGATGCGGTGATGAGGTTGTACTGTGATTCTGTGATGCGGTCATTCGGTGATACGGCGTATTGGTGATGCTGTGTTACGGTGATGCGGTAATGCGGTGTTTCGGTTGTTCGGTCATGTGGTGATTCGGTGATGTGTTTTATTGGTGATGCTGTGTTACGGTGACGCGGTAATGCGGTGGTTCGGTAGTTCGGTCATTTAGTGATAAGGTGATTCAGTTATTATATCTTCACTGCCTCACTGTTTTACTATCTCACTGTTTCACTTTTTTTGGTGATTCGGTGATTCGGGGTTTTGGAAATGCGATGATTCGATTATTATATCTTCACTGTTTTACTGCTTCACTTTTTTTTGGTGATTCGGTGATGTGGCGATTCGGTGATGCGGTGTATTGGTGATGCTGTGTTACGGTAATTCGGTGATGCGGTGATTCGGTGATTCGGTTATTATATCTTCACTGTTTTACTACTTCACTGCCTCACTGTTTCACTATCTCACTGTTTCACTGTTTCACTGTTTCACTTTTTTGTTTAACGATTGTTTTAATCTGTATATCATTTTTCTGATTGTAGTAATGTTATTTTTTAATTCATCATTAAAAACAATATAGCCTATACGCTCTGCGATGACTAATTGTGTTTCTATTTCGGCTAATGAACCAGTACTTATGTTTAAAAAACGAATAAAATCTTTAGTAGAGGCTCTGCTTGCCCCTTCTGCTATGTTTGATGGCAACGAAACTGCTGCACGTCGCAGTTGAGAGGTTAAACCAAAATTCTCGGAGGCAGGAAAACATTTTGTTAGCTTATATATGTCTTCCACCAAGTCTAAACTTAATTTATAAACATCTAAATCTTTATGTGTCATTACTAATACTTAACTGTTTCACTGAATAACCACTTCACTACTTCACTGTTCCGCTGCATCACCGTTCCCCTGCATCACCCTCAAATAATCATCCCCGCTCCAATGGTTTCATTAGTTTGCTCATCAATGATTATGATGCTACCTGTTTGGCGGTTTTTTTTATAGACGTCATAAAAAAGTGGCTTGGAGGTGCGCAAAGAGACGCGCCCAATATCATTCATGACTAGTGTATCTATATCTAGTATGCGGTGCAGGGTGTTGATGTCTACCTTGTATTTTAATTCTTTTATCATTGCCATACACTGGTTGGTGGTGTGTTTTATAACTACTTTGGTGCGCGCCTGCAAGGGGTTACTGCTCATCCAGGTAACTAATACTTCTAGGTCTTGGCCAATTTCTGGGACGTTATTTTCACGTACAATCATGTCTCCGCGGCTGGTGTCTATCTCATCTTGCAGGGTCATAGTTACAGACATGGGTGCAAAGGCTTCTGCAATCTGCTCTCCATTAAGCTCTATGGTTTTAATGGTAGATACAAAACCAGAAGGCAAGGTTTTAACCCTATCTCCGGGTTTAAATACCCCTCCGTCTATGCGGCCTGCAAAGCCTCTATAATCTTGATTATCTAGGGTGTGAGGCCGTATTACAGATTGCACAGGAAAACGGCAATCTATGTGGTTGTAATCACTAGAGATGTGCACCGTCTCTAAATGGTACATCAAGGTACTTCCCTTATACCAATCCATATGTTCAGATTTGTTAACTACGTTATCTCCTTTAAGGGCCGAAATTGGAATAAATTGTATGTCATTAATTTCTAACTTAGAGGCAAAGGCTTTAAAATCTGAGACAATTGTATCGTACACGGCTTCACTATACGCTACCAGATCCATTTTATTAATACATACAATAGCATGTGGGATACGCAGTAAAGAGGCAATAAAAGAGTGGCGGTGTGTTTGCTCTAGCATCCCTTTGCGAGCATCTATGAGTATGATGGCCAAGTTGGCAGTAGAAGCGCCTGTTACCATGTTACGGGTGTACTGAATGTGGCCGGGTGTATCTGCTACTATAAATTTACGCTTTGGGGTTGCAAAATAACGGTAGGCTACATCTATGGTAATGCCTTGTTCTCTCTCAGATTTAAGCCCATCTGTAAGTAAAGACAAATCTACATAATCAAAGCCTTTATTTTTACTAGAAGCTTCAACGGCATCTAGTTGGTCTTGAAAGATTGATTTACTGTCATACAACAGCCTCCCAATAAGGGTGCTTTTGCCATCATCAACACTGCCGGCGGTAGTAAAACGTAATATTTCTATGTTTTTATATTTGATGATTTTATTTTTTTGCTTAATGCTTAATGCTTGATGCTTGATGCTCTATGCTTAAGGCTTTAAGCCGTATGTCTAGTGTTTTTTATGCTATTAGTTTTTTACTTAGACTGTATAATTTTCGTTTTATCTCGTTGATTTCTGTTGTTAACAAATCATACGTACTGATGTCTATATATTTTAAATCCTTTGTCAGTAAAATAAAGTACTCCAACTCGTGTGCAGAACCTAAACATATCGTTACAAATCTATTAAAATCTTTATCAGAAGCACGTCCACAACCTTCGCTGAAATTTGAAGGGATTGAATACGCTGCGCGTTGCATTTGTGATACTAATTGATAGTTTTCACTTTTCGGAAACTGTTTTGTGATGTTATAAATCTGTAAAACAAATTGATAGCTTATTTCCCAAACATTGTATTTTTTAAAATCTCTCATTTTATAATGGCTTTAGGCTATATGCTTTAAGCTTAGTGCTTACAGCCTTTTGGCCTATCGCTTTCTAAAAATAACCTATTTTTTTGCGGTCTTCCATGGCAGTTTCTGCCCGTTTATCATCTGCGCGGCCGCCGCGCTCGGTGGTACGAGTGGTGGCAATTTCTTCAATTATTTTTGTGAGATCATCTGCCACAGATTCTAAAGCTCCTGTAATAGGCATATCACCACAGGTGCGATAGCGAATGGTCATGTTTACCACCTGCTCCCCTGGTTTTAATTTAATATACTCAGAGTTGGCCAAAATAACACCATATCTTACCACACAATCACGCTTGTGAGAAAAGTAAAGCATGGGCAACTCTATATTTTCTAGTTTGATATACTCCCAAACGTCCATCTCTGTCCAGTTTGAGATAGGGAATACTCTAAAGTGTTCTCCGTAGTTTTTACGACCGTTAAAAAGATTCCATAATTCTGGGCGCTGATTTTTAGGATCCCACTGTCCAAACTCATCGCGGTGTGAGAAAAAACGCTCTTTGGCTCTTGCTTTTTCTTCATCTCTTCTTGCCCCGCCCATAGCCGCATCTACTTTGTACTTCTCTAGAGTATCTAGCAACGAGACTATTTGCAATGCGTTTCTAGATGCGTCAGCGCCAGTTTCTTCCTTGGCGCGTCCTGTGTCTATAGCCTGCTGTACAGATCCTACAATAAGTTGTACCCCTAGTTTTTTAACTAGCGTGTCTCTAAATGCAATGGTTTCTGGGAAATTATGACCTGTATCTACGTGTATGAGAGGGAAGGGTATTTTTGCAGGATAAAAGGCTTTTTTAGCCAAATGGGTTAAAAGTATAGAATCTTTCCCTCCAGAAAATAATAACACAGGGTTCTCAAACTGAGCTGCTATTTCGCGTATCACAAAAATAGCCTCAGATTCTAACTCTTTTAAATGACTAAGTACATAATTACCCATCTGCGTTAATTAAATTTTGTATTTAAAAATTGCATAATAACGGCAACACTCTCCTGGATGGTTTGCCCATCTGTAATGATTTCTAAATCTGGATGTACTGGCGCCTGGTAAGGCGCAGAAATACCTGTCATGTTTTTAATTTCTCCAGCTCTTGCTTTTTTATAAAGCCCTTTTGTGTCCCGGTGTTCACAGGCTGAAAGAGATGTGTTTACGTATATTTCTATAAAATTATCTGGGCCTACAATTTGTTTTACAACTTCGCGGTCTTTTATATAGGGTGATACAAAAGCAGCCAAGGTTATAACACCTGCATCAAGCATTAGATTACCAATCTCTGCAATGCGGCGAATGTTTTCTGAGCGGTCCTTGGGCGCAAAACTTAAATCTTTATTGATGCCTTTGCGCACGTTATCTCCATCTAGGATATAGGTAGACAGTCCTTTTTTATGCAACTCTATTTCTACCAAATTGGCCAAGGTAGATTTCCCAGATCCAGAGAGACCAGTAAACCATAGCAAATAAGCTTTATGACCATGCAAAGTCTCTCGCTGGCTTTTAGTTATATTATAGTTTTGGGTTACTGTATATAAGCTCAATGTAATTATTTGTTATAAAAACCTTTATACCACAAAACAAAGGCTTTGATTCCTTTATCTACAGTAATTTGAGGTTTGTAATTATAATCATGTTCTAGCCTAGAGGTGTCTGCAAAAGTTTGATGTACATCACCCGCTTGCATGGGTAACATCGTTTTTATGGCAGTAATATCTAGTGTGTTTTCTAAAGATTCTATAAAATCTAGTAACTGCACTGGTTTGCCGTTACCGATATTATAAAGCTTGTATAAGCCATCATTTTTAAAGTCTTTTAATAGGGTATTAACAACTCCATCCACAATATCATCTATAAAGGTAAAGTCTCTAGAGAGGTTGCCGTTATTAAATACCTTTATGGGTTTATTGTTTATAATGGCATCTGTAAATAAAAACATAGCCATATCTGGCCTGCCCCAGGGGCCATAAACGGTAAAAAAGCGTAAGCCTATGGTCTCAATATTATATAAATGGCTGTAGGTATGCGCCATTAGTTCATTGCTTTTTTTAGTGGCTGCATACAAACTTATAGGGGCATCCACATTTGCCGTTTCTTTAAATGGAATTTCATCACTATTACCATATACACTAGAGCTTGATGCATATACTAAGCGTTTTATATTGTGGTGACGGCAACATTCTAAAATATTTAAAAAACCATTAATATTACTATCTATGTATGCTTGTGGATTTTCTATAGAATATCTTACCCCTGGCTGCGCCGCTAGGTTGCATACCATGTCAAAACTAAATGTCTTAAACAATTTTGGCACCGCTTCTCTATCTTCAAGATTTAGCCGTATAAATTGCATTTTAGGGCCGTGGAGTGTACTTTGGGATATTTTAGCAAATACTGTGGCAGCTTCTTTTTGTATACCTAGCTCACTCAGGCGGGCATACTTTAAATTAACATCATAATAATCATTAATGTTATCTAGGCCAATAACTCTGTGGCCTTGTTTTATAAGCGCTTCACATAAGTGATAACCAATAAAACCTGCAGCTCCAGTAACAAGTATTTGTTTTGATTCCATCATTAACTCCCTATGGCCGAATATACAAAACCTATAGCCTCCAGTTTTTGTTTGTCTAGAATATTACGCCCATCAAACACAAAGGCGGGCTTTTGCATGGCATCGTAAATAGCCTGCCAATTGTAGCTTTTAAACTCATCCCACTCTGTAAGGACAGCAACGGCGTGTGCGCCTTCTAAGGCTTTATAAGGATCGCTATTTGTTTGCAAAAATGATGCGTTCTCTTTCTGGGAACGCGTGTTTAAATAATCTAGATCATTCAGCATCTGAGTGCCAGTAACTTTAGGATCATACACTTTAATAGTGGCCTGCTCTTCTATAAGCATGTCTGCCACGTAAATAGCGGCAGATTCTCTGGTATCGTTGGTGTCTTTTTTAAAAGCCCAACCCAAAAAAGCAATGGTTTTGCCAGAAACCGTGTTATACATGGTTTTAATCATGTATTTTACAAAACGATCTCTTTGGTAGTTGTTCATTATAATTACTTGATGCCAATAATCTGCAACTTCTTGTAACCCTAAAGATTTTGAAATATATACCAAGTTTAAAATATCTTTCTGAAAACAAGACCCTCCAAAGCCCACAGAAGCCTGCAGGAATTTAGGGCCAATTCTAGAATCCATACCTATGGCCTTTGCAACCTCTGATACATTAGCCCCTGTTGCTTCACAAAGGGCAGACAAGGAGTTGATAGAAGATATACGCTGCGCCAAAAAAGCATTTGCAGTAAGTTTGGACAGCTCTGATGACCACAAATTGGTGGTTAAAATGTTTTCTTTGGCAACCCAAGAGCTGTATACATCCACTAGGGCTGCAATAGCATCAATACCCTCTTTGGTTTGGTTGCCACCAATAAGTACTCTATCTGGCATGGCCAAATCTCTCATGGCGGTACCCTCTGCCAAAAACTCTGGGTTGGAGAGTATCTGGAAATTTACACCATTACCAGTATTATCTAGTATGCTTTGTATGGCCTCCGCAGTTTTTACAGGAAGGGTAGATTTTTCTACCACAATTTTATCTGTGGTGGCAACCCTTGCAATTTGGCGCGCACACAACTCTACATATTTTAAATCTGCGGCCATGCCCTTACCTGCTCCATAGGTCTTGGTTGGGGTATTTACAGATATAAAAATCATCTCTGCTTTATCTATAGCGTCATCTACATCTGTAGAGAAAAACAAATTACGACCACGGGCCTCAGCTATTACGGTATCAAGACCTGGCTCATAAATTGGTAGTTTGGTTAGATCTTTATCATTCCAGTCTTGAATACGCTGGGCGTTTACATCTACAACCGTTACGTTAATATCTGGATTTTTTTGAGCAATTACTGCCATGGTTGGACCTCCAACGTAGCCTGCACCAATACAGCAAATATTTTTAATTTTCATACATGTAATTTTTATTCAAAATAATTTAGGGTTGCATAACCACCATCTTTTAAATACTGGTCTTTTTTCATTAAGTTAATATCTGAGGCCATCATGTCTTTAACTAGATACCCCAAATCATACTTTGGAACCCATCCTAGTTTATTTTTGGCCTTAGAAGCATCTCCAATTAATATATCTACCTCAGAGGGTCTAAAATATGTAGAATCTACAGATACAACCTGCTTACCAATTTCTAATTGATACGCCGGGTTATTACATGCGATAACAAAAGCTTTCTCATCAACACCTGTACCTTTAAACTCCAACTCAATACCAACTTCCATAAAACTTAGTATAGCGAAGTCTCTAACAGAGGTTGTGGTGCCCGTTGCTATTACCCAATCTTCTGGCTGTTCTGCCTGCAAGATCATCCACATCATGCGCACATAATCCTTGGCATGCCCCCAATCACGTTTCGCGTCTAGATTACCAAGATAGCAAATATCTTGTAATCCTAGGGCTATTCTAGAAGCAGCTCTTGTAATTTTACGGGTAACAAAAGTTTCTCCCCTTAGTGGAGATTCATGGTTAAATAAAATACCATTACAAGCAAACATATTATAGGCTTCTCTGTAATTTACTGTTATCCAGTATGCGTACATTTTAGCGACAGCATAGGGAGAGTTTGGATGAAATGGTGTGGTCTCTGTCTGCGGGGTTTCGGTAACCTTTCCGTACAGCTCTGAGGTAGAAGCTTGATAAATTTTTGTGCTTTTCTCTAAACCCAATAACCTAACTGCATCTAATATTCTTAGGGTCCCAAGTCCATCAGCATTTGCGGTATACTCTGGTATTTCAAAAGAAACTGCAACGTGAGACATAGCAGCTAAATTATAAATTTCATCTGGTTTAATTTGCTTAATTAACCGTGTAATGTTGGTGCTATCTGTCATGTCCCCATAATGCAGAAAGAAATTACGGTTATCTATGTGAGGGTCTTGGTATAAATGATCTATACGGTCTGTATTAAACAAAGAACTTCTTCTTTTCATACCATGAACTTCATACCCTTTTTTTAGCAGAAATTCACTTAAATAAGCGCCGTCTTGTCCTGTAATACCGGTAATAAATGCTACTTTCATATTTTTTGTTTCAAAAAATGACATTAACCTAAACTTTGACTTAGACTATTTTATCTTTGTCTTTGTCTTTTAGTTTGTAATTTTTCTTCTTAGTCCGTATATTCTTTTCTGTAAACTAGAAAGTTTATTAACCGTTTGCTCTAAACTCTCTTGCGAGACATATTCTCTTTTACTTGCAATGATTAACTGTGTTTCTAGTTCAAATGCCGATCCCAATGCTATTTCCAAAAACCTTGCAAAATCCTTTTCTGAATTTCTAGATGCTCCTTCTGCAATATTTGAAGGAATTGAAACAGCAGATCTTGTTATCTGTGAACTTAACCCATATTTTTCAGTTTTAGGGAAAGCTTCTGCATAAGTATAAACATTATCAACAAGCTCCATGCTGTCTATCCAAATATCATATTTTCTAAAATCTCGCAATGTCTTTGTATAAGTCTTCGTCTAAACCTACGTTAACTTAACTTCTTTAAAATTTTCTATATTCTCTAAAAACCAATCATAGGTTTGTTTAATCCCATCTTCAAGTTCTGTGGTGTAACTCCAACCCACTTCTTTCATCTTTGATACGTCCATTAACTTTCTTGGAGTGCCGTCTGGCATTGAAGCATCCCAAACAATATCACCGGTATGGCCTGTTACCCTCTGGATGGTTTGGGCCAAGGCTTTAATAGTAACATCTTTGCCAGAGCCTACGTTGTATAGATATTCTGGCAGTTTATTTTCTAGGGCGTACACTACTGCTTTTGCCATATCATCTACAAATAAAAACTCTCTCATTGGCATCCCGCTACCCCATAATGTAACTGGAGCATTATAATTTTCTTTAGCCTCATGAAATTTACGCAACATCGCCGGCAATACATGAGAAGTTTGCAAATCAAAATTATCATGACTACCATACAAGTTTGTAGGCATTAAACTAACAAAATCTTTATTAAACTGCTCTCTAATTGCCTTGCAGGCCATCACTCCAGATATTTTGGCCAGGGCATACCATTGGTTGGTTGGCTCCAAAGAACCTGTAAGTAGGTATTCTTCTTTTAAGGGTTGTTTTGCAAATTTTGGATACACACAAGAACTCCCTAAAAATATAAATTTATCAACCCCTTGCTGTAATGAAGCATCTATCAAATTGTTTTGAATTTGCATGTTCTCCATCAAAAACTGATAAGGATAATCATTATTTGCCAATATCCCTCCCACCTTTGCGGCTGCGTCAATAACCACATCTGGTTTTTGGGTTTTAAAAAAGTCTTGGACTTTGTTTTGTTTTTTTAAATCAAGCTCATTACTGCTGCGCCCAATTAAATTATCATAACCGCGCTTTTCTAGTAGCCTCCATATTGCAGATCCTACCATCCCTCTATGACCAGCTATGTAAATTTTTGTGTTTTTTGTAATCATTAGTTATTATTCTCTAGCATAATCATCCTGCAAACGTACAATATCATCCTCGTTTGATGGTGATTCGGCATCTGTATGCTGCCAAAACTCTGCAACAACGCCCCAACAGTCAAGACCAATAAGGCGGTGACGCTCTCCTTTTTTAAGGGTGATAACATCCCCATCATGATGGGTTATCATAGGTTTTTGGGTGTCATCAAAACTTCTAATTATGCCAACCGGCCCTTTAACAACACGCCAAGACTCGGCTCTTCTGTGATGGTATTGCCAAGATAATCTTGCCTGAGGTTTTACCGCTAGTATTTTTGGACTCAGTTTACCTGCTTTGCGCAGGGTATCTACATCAAAGCCATCAAAATATATGTTAGAAAAACGCTGCGCATCTTCTTCTTTAATTACAAAAAAACCTCCCCAAGGACGAGTATGGTCATAGGAGTCTATCTTTAAATTGTGATGAGTTAGCTCTTTTTCTATGGTTGTAAATATTTGCATATTTATTTTTTTAAAAGCCAGCTGCTTGATTGTATTTTATCTCCGAGGCCATCTAGTAGCGTAATACCCATCTTCTCACAAATGGGACGCTCTGGTATGGTAGTATTGTTTTGGTCTCCACCGTTTGCAAAGGCTAAATCATACTCTTGGCCATAGTCATTGGAAATACTGGCAATAGTCTCGCAAACTGTTCTGTCTTTATCTACAGATAAAATAGCCTTATCTACTGGTTTTAGTGAAGAGACTATTAGCATGCGCTCGTCTTCAAGCTGAAACTCTTTACTTTGTTTTAAAGCTCTTTGATGGTCACTATTTACAATAACAAAAAGAAAATCCGCCAACTTTTTGGCATTTTGAAAATACTCAAGATGCCCTTTATGTATCGGGTTAAAATATCCAGAGACAATGATTGCTTTTTTTTTCATGGGTAATATAAATTTAAATGAAAATCTCTAAATTATAGTATCATGTTTGTTTTGTTAAAACTAAGAAGCTGTAATAACATAATTTATTAAACGGCTTCGCCGCCCTGACTTACATCAAAGAGGCTAAATTATTAAAAAACAACTACTTACGTGACAAGTAGGTGTTAAACAAAATTATTACAATTATGTGAGCAAAAAAAGCATTTTAGGCCTTGTTTTTGTTATAAAATTAGCCCCTCTCAACCAAACAAATGAGTGAAAATATACGATGAATATTAAAAGGTTTAATGCAATGTAGCTCAAGATTTTTTTCTAAAAGATATAGAGCCGTCATTATTTTTAATTAAAAACGAAGGGAGACAAATAACAAATACCGAGATGAGCAGCAGCAAAATAAAGGCTATATTTATATCAATCCCAGATATTAAAAATGAAACACAAGTTATAAATATGGTGTACACTATAACAACCAAGGTTGCTTTACGGTGAGACAAACCCAGACGCAATAAATGGTGGTGGATGTGATTTTTATCTGCAGAAAAAGGACTTTTTTTCCTTAAAATTCTAACCATGAAAACGCGCAGGGTATCTACAAGTGGATAAGAAAATACAGACATTAATACAATAATTTTAGTATCGCCAAATAATTGATTTGAGGAGTTAGTTGAGGAGATATAATCAAGACACAAATACCCCAAAATAATACCCATAACAAGAGAACCGTTATCACCAAGAAATATTTTCCTGTCAGAAAACATATTATAATACATAAACGGGATAAGACAGCCCACACCCGCCATACTCACAAGCATGTTGTAGTAATCTGTTTCAACAAATCCAACGTAAGCAAAAAATGAGAATGCTACTACAGAAATTCCTGAAGCCAAACCATCAATGCCGTCAATTAGGTTTAACATGTTAACAAAAACTACATACACAAATACAGAAAGCAATAAAGAAGGAATGTAAGAAATTTCAGAAAAACCAAAAAGGCCATGCATGTTTGTTATATATAATGGTGCATTGTGAATTAAGACAAAACAAACTACAAGTTGTAAAATTAGCTTAGTCATAGGTTTTAAACCAACAATATCGTCTAAGACACCTACAAACAATAATAACATAGATCCAAAGCCCAAAAGAAAAAAATCGGTGGCTTCAATTTTTGAAGGAAAAACAAAAGCTATAATAAACATAGAGAAAGTTGCCGCCAGGTATACTGCAACACCCCCTAAAACTGGAACTTCTGTTGTGTGAGATTTTCTTGCAGATGGAGAATCGGTTATTTTTTTTGCTAGCGCTAATTTACGGACGGTGGGAACAAAATATATAGAGAAAACAGCGGCTAAAAATTGGGCTAAAAATCCATACAATAAGATATCGTTGGATATGTACTCTAAAACACCTTCTGCCATATTACAAATTAAAAAAATTATTGACACGAATTTACACTTTTACCTGATAAATCACACATTACACCGATAAATGTGAGAAAAATGTGACTAAATCAATTTTACAATACAATTAAATAATTATCAAAAACACTCTTCTTACAATAATATTAAAATCATTAAATAATACAACAAAAATGAGCTGCTCTCATCTCTCAATATAAACTTGAGATAAAACAATTAATAATTAACATTTATCTGTACAACGTCACAATCAAATTTAAAGAACTAAAACTCTTTTTTTGATACATATATGATACAAATACAAACCAACTAACCAAAATAAATTAGTAGATATAAAAATATTTGCCAAGGCCGTAAAAAACTAGTAGTATTAAATTAATTAGGATAAAACACACAAATACACCTATTTTAAAACTGTAATTTTTATATTTGGATATGAAGAAAAAAATATATTTTACTCTTGCATTTTTATTTATGCTTGTGTATTCAAGCTATTCATACAATCCAAAAATAATTGATACTTTAAAAATCCATCAACAGATTAAAAAGTTTGGACTTGATGAGAAAATAATAAATTTTAAAGTAAATTTTTTCGAAAGCATTGTCTTTAAAAATGATTCTACTATTTATTACAACCCTGATGGAACGCTACACTTATTTGAAATACACCTAGGAGTTTCTCCCGTGGTGCACAAAATTTCAAAAAGCATACATTCTGGTCACAATTTTAATAGAAATTTATTTTTATATAAAGAAACACTTTACAGTTTTGGAGGTAATGGCTTGTTTAATACGTTTCCAGGTATCATTCATTTCGACCCATCTCTTGGTGGATGGTTAGAAAATAAAATAAAAAACTATCCATTTGATGTAAAAAGAGTTTTAAATTCTTGGAAAAACGGAGACAAATTAATGGTGATGCTACATCATAATGATGATTTAAAAATTAATTCTAAAGCGAGATACTCATTTGGTCATATTGATCTTAAAACCTTTGAATACCTGGAGCATTTTGTTTTTAAAGATAATCCCCCTGAGCTTAAGTATCGTGATGGGATGGAAGACTTTAGAGGAAACTACAACTATGACTCAGAACTTTATACTTTGCACGGATACTTTAAAGAAGATGGCGAATGTGATTACAGAATTTTTGATAAAACCGCTGGAGTTTTAAAACGAACATCAAAACTTGACGCTTTAAAACGGGTTGATGGTTTTTCTTATCTCTACATAGTAGGATCTAAAATATATTACAGAGATACTCTTGGAGCTATAGAATCATTTGATGTTAATTCAGGAACTGTAATTGACAGCATAAATTACCCTAAGAAATATAAATCTAAAGTAGATAATAACC
>Ga0209199_1000751_pt1 | contig 43165 bp, 39 predicted proteins | sample COGITO_mtgs_1105_7_FD_184805 | JGI IMG/M metagenome (GOLD analysis project Ga0209199, IMG submission 184805) | Pelagic marine microbial communities from North Sea - COGITO_mtgs_110523 (SPAdes) (version 2) | ecosystem: Environmental > Aquatic > Marine > Epipelagic ... | reverse complement strand
TGATTTTTTAAGCTGGCCCGATATTAACAAGGGGTTATTGTGAAAAATGTAGATCGTTGGTTGTTGCCTGATGGCGTCGATGAAGTGCTGCCCGGGCAAGCACAGGTTGTCGAGCATCTGCGCCGCAAGCTATTAGATCTCTATCACAACTGGGGCTATGACCTGGTAATTCCTCCCATGGTTGAATTCACTGAATCCCTGCTTAGTGGTTCAGGCTCGGATTTGGATTTGATGACCTTCCGTGTCACTGACCAGATCAGTGGGCGCATGATGGGTATTCGCGCCGATATTACTCCTCAGACCGCTCGTATGGATGCACACAGCCTGCGCCGCGAAGGCCCCAATAGACTCTGTTATGCAGGCACAGTTCTTCACACACGCCCACGAGGGCCTCTGGAATCGCGCACACCAATCTCTGTGGGTGTTGAGCTGTTTGGTGAGGCTACACTAGCGGCAGATATCGAAGTTATTGAATTATTTTTACAGACTTTAAAGACCTCAGGTGTCAACGATGTGCACCTGGATCTTGGTCATGTGGACATTTTTCGCGGGCTGCTGGCCAGCGCAGATCTGACCAGCGATCAGGAAACTGAGCTATTTGAATTATTGCAGCGAAAAGCCAGCGGTGAGTTGAGTCAATGGGTCGATGCCAATATTGGCGACAGCCAATTAGCTGGCTGGTTGAACGCACTGCCCGGTCTGGCTGGCAGTAGCGAATTGCTGGAAAAAGCGAAAGCAGCGCTGGCCGGTGCGCCTGCAGTGGTTACAGAGGCTATTGCGCAGCTGGAAAATATTATCGCAGCCCTCGAGAATGCAGGCGTTAGCATCTATTTGGATCTGGGTGAAATGCCTGGCTATCACTATCACACCGGGGTGGTTTTTGCCGCCTATGTGCAGGGCTATGGCAAGGCACTGGGCAATGGTGGGCGCTATGATCATGTGGGTGAGGCCTTTGGTCGCTCCCGCCCAGCAACCGGATTTGCCTGTGACCTTAAGTCTCTGGTAACTCAGGGGCAGGGCAGCAGAGATAATCTGGGGGGCATATTTGTGCCAGCCAGTAATGATCCTGAATGTCAGCGTCAGGTAACGCTGCTGCGCAGCCAGGGCAACCGGGTGGTACAGGGCTTTGCCGGGCAAAATGTAGATTTTAATGAGATAAACTGTGATCGTCAGCTGGTAAAGCAGGACGGTCAATATGTTATTAACAAGTTGTCCTGATCCCCGTGATCAGGTGGTGTAATTTTTTCGAGTAAGTATTCTTATGGGTAAAAATGTCGTTATTCTTGGTTCCCAATGGGGGGACGAGGGCAAAGGTAAGATCGTCGATCTTTTAACTGACAAAGCAGCCTTGGTAGCGCGCTTTCAAGGAGGGCACAACGCTGGCCATACATTAGTTATCGACGGCAAGAAAACGGCACTACACCTTATTCCATCCGGTATTTTGCGCGACCATGTTACCTGTGTGATTGGCAATGGTGTGGTGGTCGCCCCGGATGCACTGCTTAAAGAAATTAAAATGCTTGAGGAGCGCGGCGTGCAGGTGCGCGATCGCCTGGTGGTGTCTGGTTCCTGCCCACTGATTCTGGGCTACCATATTGCTCTGGATCAGGCTCGTGAAGCCGCCCGAGGCAAAGCCAAGATCGGCACCACGGGTCGCGGTATTGGCCCGGCCTATGAAGACAAAGTGGCCCGTCGTGGTTTGCGACTGGGCGATATGGCTAATATGGATCGCTTTGCCGAGAAGCTAAAAGAAGTTCTCGAATACCACAACTTTGCTCTGACCCAATACTACAAGGCGGAGCCAGTGGACTTTGAAGAGACACTAGCCCAGGCCAAGGAATGGGCAGCGGAACTATTGCCCATGAAGGGAGATGTTACCAAACTGCTTCATGATGCCCGGGAAGCCGGCGAAGATATTTTGTTTGAAGGGGCTCAGGGCTCGCTGTTGGATATTGATCATGGCACCTATCCCTATGTGACCTCATCCAATACTACAGCCGGTGGCACTGCCACGGGTTCTGGCTTTGGCCCACTGTATCTGGACTATGTGCTGGGTATTACCAAAGCCTACACCACCAGAGTTGGCTCCGGTCCGTTTCCCACCGAGCTGCACTGTGAAGTCGGTCAGTACCTGGGTGAGAAAGGCCATGAGTTTGGCACCACCACTGGTCGCTCCCGTCGCTGTGGCTGGTTCGATGCGGTGGCTCTGCGTCAAGCGGTGCGCATAAATAGTATCTCCGGTATCTGTCTGACAAAGTTGGATGTTTTAGATGGCCTGGAAGAAGTTAATATCTGTGTGGCCTATATCAATGCAGACGGCACCGATGCTGGTATTCCAATGCATGCAGATGACTTTGAAAATATCACACCTGTCTATGAAACCATGCCCGGTTGGACGGATGTGACTGTGGGTGCTCAGCGCATAGAAGACCTGCCCCAGGCTGCGAGAAATTATATTAATCGCATTGAAGAATTGACTGGTGCGCCAGTGGATGTGGTTTCAACTGGCCCGGATAGGGTTGAAACCATTGTTTTGCGCCATGCTTTTGACTAATTTTTATCAATAAATTTCTCAGTTTAAAACTTTGTTTATCAGTTGTTTTTTAATTGGGTAATATTTTAATTGCGGCCTTATCGTGCAAGGGTTTGGCCGTAAAAAAGCAACAATATTTATCTCCTATCCAATATGCTTTTTTGATCTAAAAAAAAGTCATTACGCCCCCTCGGTAAAATAAAAGCGTTTAAATCCCCTTGCGAAAATCAGGTAACTTAGGTACCTTCGTTTTGTAGCACTGAATAAAAACAGACGGGTTGTTCGCCAGTTACGTTTTTTTGCAGGCGATAGAAATCCGATACGTATGGGGTATTTATGCCACGATATATGTATATGGAAATTATTCGTTCAAGCTGTACGCGCCACTTATCCAGGGTGGTCTGCCTTTCTTTTAATCTAAATATTCTCTCTTTAACTGCTGTCCATCGGTGTTTTTATCTTACCGGTAAGGACTGTTAATGGTTAACGAGTACTCTACTGAGATCTGGCCTCTGGCAGTTTACTTCGGCATGGTTATCTTGCTGGTAGTAACTATGCTAGTGCTGTCTTGGCTGCTTGGGCAGCGCCGTCGCGAGGCTGCAACCAACGATCCTTTTGAATCCGGCATTGTCTCTGTGGGCAATTCCCAGGTGCGCATATCGGTGGAGTTTTATCTGGTCGCAATTTTCTTTGTGATCTTCGATTTGGAAACTGTGTTTATCTTTGCCTGGGCTATCGCCTTCTTTGAATTGGGCTGGGAGGGTTATCTGGCAATGCTGGTGTTTATTGGCATTCTTGTTCTGGCGTTAATTTATGAATGGCGCTCTGGTGCGCTGGACTGGGGCAACAAGGTGCGTGTCGGACTACCTGAGGCCCAGAAAAAAGAATCAGAGTCTGCTGGAGAAAACCTATGAAGTGGAGTTTAAGCAGACCGGAAGAGGGTAATCAGCTCAGTGATGATTTTGTTGAGGAGCAGGTCAAGCGCAATGTGGCTTTTGCCAAGCTGGAAGATCTGATTGCCTGGGGCCGCGCCCATTCTCTGTGGCCGTTTAATTTTGGACTGTCCTGTTGCTATGTGGAGATGGCGACTTCATTTACTAGTCGACATGATATTGCGCGTTTTGGGTCTGAGGTGATTCGGGCTACACCAAGGCAGGCAGATTTAATGGTTATCTCTGGAACCTGTTTCTTAAAAATGGCCCCTGTGGTGCAGCGACTTTATGAACAACTGTTGGAGCCACGCTGGATTATTTCCATGGGTTCCTGCGCCAATTCCGGTGGCATGTACGATATTTATTCTGTGGTGCAGGGGGTGGATAAATTTATTCCGGTGGATGTCTATGTGCCCGGCTGTCCCCCTCGCCCTGAGGCTTTGATGCAGGGTTTGCTTATGCTTCAGGAATCAATTGGTAAAGAGCGAAGGCCCATTACCTGGGCTGCTGGTGACCAGACTGTGGTTAAACCAGAAAAAATAAGTAAGCGTGACCAGCTAACTGCCGAGAGAATTCAGGCGACAGAATTAAGGGAACCAAAAAACATCTAGGGATATTTCTATAAAAACCTAAGGGGTTTAAATGCAAGCGGCCGAAGATCTGGCTAATAACCAGGTGGAAGAGAACCTGTACCGACAGTTCGGGCAGGATCTATTTGTTGCCCAGTACAATGTGGACAAGATTCCCACATTGTGGGTAGGCCGCGATCGTTTAGTCGAGGTTTTGCAATTCCTTAAACCCAGCTTTTCCATGCTCTATGACCTATTCGCGATTGATGAGCGCACTAGAGAACATCGTCAGGGTCAGCCGGATTCCGATTTTACCGTCGTCTATCAATTGCTTTCCATGGAGCGCAATGAAGACCTGCGTATCAAGGTTGCCCTGTCAGAGTCCGATCTAAATATCCCCAGCATTATTTCGATTTGGCCCAATGCCAATTGGTATGAGCGGGAGGCCTGGGATATGTTCGGCGTGCTGTTTGCCGGTCACCCCAATCTGTTCCGTATTCTGTTGCCGCCAACCTGGGAGGGCCATGCCCTGCGCAAGGACCATCCCGCCCGTGCCACCGAGATGGGCGAGTTCGAAATGGGCTCGGAGCGCGTCGCCCGTGAGCAGGAGGCATTGCGTTTTCGGCCTGAAGACTGGGGTATGAAAGCGGCCAGTGATGACAGTGAATTTATGTTCCTGAATCTGGGTCCCAACCATCCCAGTGTGCACGGGGTATTTAGAATTGCACTGCAGCTGGATGGTGAAGTGATCATGGACTCAGTGCCCGACATTGGTTATCACCACCGGGGCGCTGAGAAGATGGCCGAGCGCCAGACCTGGCACACCTATATTCCCTACACTGACCGCATCGATTATCTCGGTGGGGTGATGAACAATCTGGCCTATATCCAGTCGGTGGAAATGCTTGCGGGTATCGAGGTGCCGGAGCGGGCCAAAGTCATTCGAATTATGCTAGCGGAGCTTTTCCGCATCTCCAGTCATTTGGTTTTTTACGGCACCTTTGTCCAGGATGTTGGGCAGATGTCGCCGGTGTTTTATATGTTTGTCGACCGTGAAAAACTGTTTGGTATTGTCGAAGCTATCACTGGTGGCCGCATGCATCCGGCCTGGTTCCGTATAGGTGGCGTGGCTCAGGACTTGCCCGATGGCTGGGATCGCATGATCCGTGAGTTTCTCGATTATCTCCCTGGGCGCCTGGATCATTACGACAAGATGGCAATGCAAAATGAAATGCTCAAGGATCGTACCGTAGGCATAGGTGTGTACACCAAGCAGGAGGCGCTGGATTGGGGTATCACCGGCCCGGGTTTGCGGGCCACCGGCAGTGATTGGGATGTGCGCAAAAAGCGCCCCTATGGCGGTTACGACCAGTTTGAGTTTGATGTGCCAACAGCAACCAATGGCGACTGCTATGACCGGGCTGCACTGCGCATTGAGGAGATGCGACAGAGCCTGAGAATTATTCGTCAGTGCGTGGATAATATGCCCAGCGGGCCCTACAAAAGTGATCATTCGGCGACCACACCGCCACCCAAAGAACAGACCATGGAAGATATCGAAACCCTGATCCATCATTTTTTAAATGTCAGTTGGGGGCCGGTTATTCCTGAAGGTGAGGCCTCGGTAATGATTGAAGCCACCAAAGGTATCAACAGTTATCACCTGATTAGCGATCGCAGCACTAACTCCTATCGCACCAGAATTCGCACACCATCATTTCCCCATCTGCAGCAGATCCCGTTGATCAGCAAAGGTCTGATGATTCCGGATTTGATTGCCATTATTGCGAGTATTGACTTTGTTATGGCGGATGTAGACCGATGAGCAAACCACAGATGATTCAAACTGATCTGGATTCTGTGCTGACAGCCCAGGAGATTGCCGAGATAGATGCGGAGCTGGGCCATGTCCCCTACAAGTCGGGAGCTGCGATAGACGCATTAAAAATTGTTCAGGCCAAGCGGGGCTGGGTGTCCGATGAATGCCTGCAGGCTATTGCCCGGCGTCTGGAAATGTCAGCGGAAGAGCTTGAGGGTGTGGCTACGTTTTACAATTTAATTTACCGCCGCCCAGTGGGTGAAAAAGTTATTTTGTTCTGCGACAGCGTCAGTTGCTGGATCTGTGGCTGCGACGATATCAAAGAAAAAATTTCTGCGGCGCTGGGTGTGGACTACGGCGAGACCACGGCAGATAACCAATACACATTATTGCCGGTTCCCTGTCTCGGTGCCTGTGATCGCGCGCCGGTGATGATGGTGGGGGATGACTTGGTTACCCATATTGATGAAGCTCAGGTTAAAGCCCTGTTTGGGGATGCAAAAACCGGAGGTGATCAGTAATGGAAAAAGTGCTGACCCGCAATATTGGCCTCGAACAAAAGCCAACAGATTTAAAAGCCTATGAAGCCAATGGTGGTTATCAGGGGCTGCGCAAAGCCATGGCGGAAATGTCCCCTAAAGATTGCCAGGATGTGATCAGCGCATCTAATTTGCGTGGCCGCGGTGGTGCAGGTTTCCCCACTGGCATGAAGTGGAGTTTTGTTCCAGCGGCAGATAAATCTACTCCTGGGCATAGATATCTGGTGTGCAATGCCGACGAGATGGAGCCCGGCACTTTCAAGGATCGGCTGCTGATGGAATGTGATCCTCACCAGCTGATTGAGGGCATGATTCTGGCGGCTTACACCATAGGTGCGGATATTTCCTATATCTTTATTCGAGGCGAATATATTGTCGCCATCCAGCGGCTGCGTGATGCCCTGGCAGAATGCTACAGCGCCGGACTGCTGGGGGACAATATTCTTGGCAGCGGCTACAGCCTTCATATGCATGTGCACCCAAGTGCCGGTCGTTATATTTGCGGTGAAGAGACCGCTCTGATCAATGCCCTTGAGGGCAAGCGCGCCAACCCCAGAGCTAAGCCACCATTCCCTCAGGTCAGCGGTCTCTGGGGGCGTCCCACCATCGTTAACAATGTCGAAACCCTGTGCAATATCCCCCATATTATTGATCGCGGTGCGGATTGGTTTAAGACTTTGGGTGTGGGTGAAGATGCCGGCACCAAGCTTTTTGGTGTCAGTGGCAAGGTTAATAACCCAGGGTGTTGGGAGCTGCCCATGGGTACGCCCATTCGCGAGATTATTGAGCAGCATGCTGGTGGTATGCAGGATGGCTATCAGCTGAAGGGTTTTTTGCCTGGCGGTGGCTCCACAGATTTTCTCACTGCGGAACATTTAGATCTGGCCATGGACTACAACGTGATTGGTGCCGCTGGCAGTCGCATGGGTACAGGTACCATGATTATTCTCGATGATCGCACCTGTCCTGTGGGCATGGTGCTGAATCTAATTCGCTTCTTTGCCCATGAGTCCTGTGGTTTTTGCACTCCTTGCCGGGATGGTCTCCCTTGGTCGAGACAGGTGTTGCAGGATATTGAAGAGGGCCGCGGTCAGCCTGAAGATCTGGAGACACTGGCCTATCAGGTTCGCTATATAGGCGCTATTGGCAACACCCATTGTGCACTGGCCCCTGGAGCCATGGAGCCTCTGCAGAGCGCTTTAAAATATTTTTACGATGACTTTAAGCAGCATATCAGTACTGGCCGCTGCCCCTATCATTAAACGAGTGTAAATTATGCCAACTATATTTGTAGATGGTCAGGAACTTCAGGTTAACGACGGCGAGAACATTCTCGAAGCCTGTCTTAATGCTGGATTGGATTTACCCTACTTCTGCTGGCACCCGGCCATGGGTTCTATTGGTTCCTGTCGCCAATGTGCTCTGGTGCAATATCAAAATGAAGAGGACACCAGCGGCCGCATAGTGATGGGTTGTATGACTGGGGTGACAGAGGGCGCACGATTTTCCCTCAAGGCAGAAAACGCTACCGAGTTCCGTGAAGCTGTAGTTGAGTCGCTGATGTTAAATCATCCCCATGACTGCCCGGTATGCGCCGAGGGTGGTGAGTGCCACCTGCAAGATATGACGGTAATGGTGGGGCACAGGGATCGCAGGTACAAGGGCCAGAAGAACACCTACCGCAATCAGTATCTCGGCCCACTTATTCACCATGAAATGAATCGCTGTATCACCTGCTATAGATGTGAGCGTTATTACAAAGACTATGCCGGGGGCCGCGATCTGGGTGCCCAGGCGTCCCATGACCACCTGTATTTTGGGCGTCATGAAGAGGGTGTTCTGGAAAATGAGTTTAGTGGCAATCTGGTTGAGGTCTGTCCCACAGGTGTATTTACCGATAAACCCTTTCTAAAACAGTACAGCCGCAAATGGGATCTACAGTCAGCGCCATCAATTTGTACTGGCTGTGCAGTGGGTTGTAACACAGCCCCGGGGGAGCGCTACGGCAAACTAAAGCGTGTGCACAATAGATATAACCATGAGGTCAATGGGTATTTTCTTTGCGACCGTGGGCGCTTTGGCAGCGGCTATATCAATTCAGATGCTCGCCTTGATTATGCCGGTATTAAAAAACCAGATGGCAGTTTTATGGCGGTGCATCAACAGCAGGCTCTGACGACAGCCGCGGGTTGGATGCAGGGTAAAAAAGTTGCTGGCATTGGGTCGCCAAGGGCATCGATGGAGGCCAATTATCTGCTCCGTGAGTTGGTGGGCACTGAGAATTTTTGCTCTGGCTTCTCTGACACTGACAGCGACTTAATGGCGGCAGTGTTAAAGGTTTTAAAAACCAGTAAAGCCAGCAATCCGACGATTAAACAGATGGAAACGGCAGATGCCATTTTGGTGTTAGGGGAAGATGTAACCAATACAGCACCCAGAGCAGCATTGGCAATGCGCCAGGCTCTGCGCAATAAATCCTTTGCGTTGGCTGAGCAGATAGGTCTGCCCCAGTGGCAGGATGCAGCAGTGCGCAATCTGGCTCAGGATCAGCTCTCACCGATGATTATTGTCTCTGCTATGGATACCAGGCTGGATGATGTTGCCAGCCAATTTATTTCTCTGGCCCCGGACCAGATTGCCGAGTTTGCGGTGTCTGTGGTTGAAGCAATGGCGGGCGAGGCGGTTACCGATAAGCAGGCCAAGCAGGTTGCCAGTATTTTGCAGCAGGCGAAGAATCCCCTGATTGTCAGCGGCACCAGCATGCAACACCGGGGCATTATTAATGGCGCAGTTGCGGTTGCCGAAGCTCTGTTCACCAAGGAGACTAATGTGATGCTTAGCCTCTGTGTGCCGGAGGCTAATAGTCTGGGTTCGGCGATGCTCAACAAGGGCAGCAAAACATTATCCCAGCTTGTGGGCGCAGTTGCTGATATTGATGTTCTGCTAGTGATGGAGAATGATCTTGAACGGCGCTTGGATGCGCAACAGCTGGGTCTGCTAACTGCCCAGGGCACCCAGGTGATTGCCATGGACGTGCTTGAGAACAATACTTTGGGTGCAGCGGATATGGTTTTACCCGCTGCCTCCTATGCTGAGTCTGAGGGCACGCTAGTTAATATGGAAGGCCGCGCCCAGCGTTATTTCCCGGTCTTTGAGCCCGCCGCAGAGCGCCTGGCCAGCTGGCAATGGCTGTTGAAGCTGGCCACTGAGACTGGCCATAAATCATTATCCAAATTACAGCACTTTGATCAGGTGGTGGCCGCCTGTGCCGAGACACAGTCTGATCTGTCTGGTTTGATTGATGCTGCACCAGACCATAGCTTCCGCGATCGCGGGCTAAAGATTCCACGCCAGACTCACAGATACAGTGGCCGCACGGCAATGAATGCCGCGGTCTCTGTTCATGAACCCCAGCAACCCAAAGATACAGAGACAGCATTGTCCTACAGCATGGAGGGGCTCAATCGCGACCAGCCGTCGTCGCTGCGGCCCTATGTCTGGTCGCCGGGCTGGAACTCTAATCAGTCCCTGCAAAAATTCCAGGCGGAAGTCGATGGTCCTTTAAAAGGCGGCACTGCGGGCCAGCGTCTTATTGTTTCAACGTCCAAGGGTGCTGTGGCTAAAGCCCCCAAGTCGACAATGGAGATGCAGCCTCATCAATGGCAATTAATCCCTGTGCATAGAGTCCACGGCTCTGACGAGCTGTCAGTGAACACTGATGAGATTGCGGAGTTGGCTGGCCATGCCTGCATTGCTTTGGGGGCAGTAGTGGCAGAAAAACTCGGTGTTGTAGCAGGAGATGGCGTCTGCGTCTCGGTAGATGGTGAAGAGGTTTCTCTGGAGGTGCAGATTTTACAGCGGGTGGCAAAAAACTGCATTGGTTTTAGTGTGGGCTATGCTGAAACTCTGTCTCTGCGCGCTGGCAGTACCGCCAGTTTGAGCAAAGATACTAACTGGCAGCGCCGCTCTCCTCAGTTGATTGCCAGCGATAGAACCATTGCAGATCCGGTGATTGTTGATGGAGGTTCTGCCCATGTCTGAGTTAACACCAGTGTTGCTGGCTCTGGCTATTCTGCTGGGTGGTGTGGCGGGCGCTGCGGTGCTGACCTGGTGGGAGCGTCGGCTACTGGGGTTTTGGCAGGACAGATATGGCCCCAATCGCCTTGGTCCCTTTGGTATAGGCCAGGTTTTGGCGGATATGATCAAGCTGCTGACCAAGGATGATTGGGTACCGCCATTTGCCGATAAGGTGGTATTTATCTTTGCCCCTACGGCGATTGTGGTGGCCATGATGATGGGCTTTGCGGTGGTGCCTTTTGCCCCGGACATGGTAATTATCGATGTCAATATTGGCTTGCTGTTTTTCCTTGGCATGACTTCTCTGGCGGTGTACAGCGTGTTGCTGGGTGGTCTTGCATCCAACAATAAATATGCTCTGCTGGGTGGCTTGCGCTCTGCGGCTCAGATGGTTAGCTATGAAGTGTTTATGGGTCTGTCTCTGATGGGTGTGGTGATGATGTCGGGCAGCTTTAGTCTGGTGGATATTGTGGCTGCCCAGTCGGATGTCTGGTTCTGTTTTTCCCAGGTTCTGGGGCTGCTGGTGTTTGTGATTGCAGGTATTGCCGAAAGTCATCGCTTGCCTTTCGATTTGCCTGAGGCGGAGCATGAGTTGACGGCTGGTTTCCACACTGAATACGGCGGCATGAAGTTCGCTATGTTTATGCTTGGAGAATATCTGGGGCTGATGCTGATCTCCTGCATGATTGTGACCCTGTTCTTTGGCGGCTGGATGGGCCCTGCACTAATTGGCCACTGGCTTCCGCCTCTTGCCTGGTTTGGCATAAAAGTTTTCTTGGTAATTAATTTCTTTGTGCTGCTGCGTGCGGCGATTCCCCGCCCCAGATATGACCAGCTGATGTCGCTGGGCTGGAAAGTGATGTTGCCAATTACGCTGGTTAATCTGGTGATTACCGGTGCTGTGTTGTTATGGATGGATGGAGGTGCCTGATGTTAAGTGAACTGCGAACCATGTGGGAAATCTTCAAGCACAGCTTTACCAAAGCTGACACGGTGCAGTATCCAGAAGAGATGCCTTATCTGGCGCCGCGCTATCGCGGGCGCATTGTTTTAACCCGCGATCCGGATGGTGAGGAGCGCTGTGTAGCCTGCAATCTGTGTGCGGCTGTCTGCCCGGTGGATTGCATTGCGCTGCAAAAGGATACCCGCGAGGACGGCACTTGGTATCCGGAGTTTTTCCGCATTAATTTTTCTCGCTGCATTATGTGTGGCATGTGTGAGGAGGCCTGTCCTACCTATGCGATTCAGCTGACACCGGACTTTGAGATGTGTGAGTACGATCGCCAGAATATGGTTTATGAGAAGGAGAATCTGCTTATTAATGGGGTAGGGAAGTATCCGGATTATAATTTTTATCGGGTGTCTGGGATGCAGACGGCTTTTAAGGATAAGGGTGAGGGTCGGAATGAGGCTCGGCCTATTGATACTAAGAGTTTGTTGCCATGAGGGTTTGGAGCGTTGATTGTCAGGCTATAGGTTTCCTAGGCCTTTCTGTGACACGTCGTAAATACTTCCCTGTAGACTCGAGGCCAGCATCCCTGCTGGCCAGGGTCACAGAAAGGCCTAGGAAACCTATAGCCTTAGTTTCGGTAGCTTCGTTCCGTGTAATTGATGTGGCTGAGATCAAGATCAATGGCCTCGAGCTTACACGGAGGTATTCACAGCCTGTCAACGGAGTAGAACTCAGAACCATACTGCCCCCATTTCCAACCCACACCAAGCCCAAACAGGATTCAAGCCATGCTTGAGATAACCCTCTTCTACATAGCCGCCACCATAGCCCTGGTAGCCACAGTACTGGCCATGACCAGAGCCAACGCCATCCATGCTCTAATCTACCTAATCGTCTCCCTACTGGCCGTAGCGGTGATCTTCTTCCTGATTGGCGCACCCTTCGCCGCCGCCCTGGAAATCGTAATCTACGCCGGCGCCATCATGGTGCTGTTTGTATTTGTAATCATGATGCTCAATCTGGGAGAAGAGGGCGATGCCCGCGAGCGAGGGCTACTGCAACCAAAAATCTGGGCCGGCCCCGCACTACTATCGCTACTACTGTTTGCAGAACTGCTGTACATGATCTCCACCATCGAAGGACCGGTGTCCAGCCAGGAAGTCACGGCAAAAGAAGTGGGTCTGGCACTGTTTGGCCCCTACGTACTGGCAGTCGAAATCGCCGCAATGTTGTTACTGGCAGGCCTGGTGGGTTCATACCACCTTGGGCGTCGCTATCTCGAGCGGGAGGAGTAAAACATGGATGGTCTGAATATTCCCCTTAACCATATCCTGCTGGTATCGACCCTGCTGTTTAGTATAGGCATGCTCGGGCTCATGATTCGGCGCAATATTATTTTTATCCTGATGTCTCTCGAAGTTATGCTCAATGCTGCCGCACTAGCCTTTGTTGCCGCCGGAGCCCATTGGGGTCAGCCGGACGGGCAGGTAATCTTTCTGTTGATCCTCAGCGTGGCCGCCGCCGAAGTGGCGGTGGGATTGGGCCTTGTATTGCAGGTCCAACGCCGTTTTAAGACATTGGATATGGACGATGCCAACAGGATGAGGGGATAATAATGGCCGAGATGATTTGGTTAGTACCGCTGCTGCCACTGCTCAGTTCAGTTTTGCTTATGCTGGGGTCGGCGAGTTTTCCACGGCTGTTGATCGCAGTACTGGGGGTTGGCTCCGTGGCCAGTGCTGCACTTTTAACAATGTCCATCGGTATGGATTTTCTAGCTGATCCTCAGCCCTTTCAAATGACATTGTGGACCTGGATGCAGGTAGGCAATTTTAGTCCCGGCATCGCCTTTTATTTTGATGGCCTGACCCTGGTAATGATGTCAGTCATTACTGGTGTCGGCTTTTTGATTCATCTGTTTTCGACAGAATTTATGGAGCAAGACAGTAGTTACGCCCGCTACTTTGCCTACTTGAATATGTTTGTCGCAGCCATGTTGGTGCTAGTGATGGCCGACAATTTATTGTTGCTGTATCTGGGTTGGGAAGGAGTTGGAGTTTGCAGTTATCTGTTGGTGGGATTCTGGTATCAAAATAGTGCCAATGGTCAGGCGGCGCGCAAAGCCTTTGTGGTGACGCGAATTGGTGATACTGCCATGGCGCTGGGGCTGTTTCTGCTATTTACCGAATTGGGCACGCTCAATATTCAGGGGCTGGTCGGTGCGGCCAATCAACAATGGCAAGTGGGTGACACATTGCCCCTGATTGCCTGCCTGCTGTTGCTCGGTGGCGCAGTGGGCAAATCAGCTCAATTGCCACTGCATACCTGGCTGCCGGATGCTATGGCAGGTCCAACTCCTGTAAGTGCGCTGATTCATGCGGCCACCATGGTGACTGCTGGTGTCTATTTGATTGCCCGCACCCATGGGCTTTTTTTGCTGGCTCCCACAGCAATGATGGTTGTAGCTGTGATCGGATTGGCCACCTCATTGATGGCGGCATTTACGGCGCTCATGCAATCAGATATCAAACGTATTCTCGCCTACTCAACCATTAGCCAGATCGGTTATATGTTTTTGGCGCTGGGAGTGGGTGCCTGGGCCGCAGGTATCTTCCACCTGATGACCCATGCTTTCTTTAAAGCGCTGCTGTTTTTGGGCTCTGGTGCAATTATCCACTACCTCCACCACGAGCATAATATTTTCAAGATGGGTGGCTTACGCAGCAAAATGCCGGTGACATTCTGGAGTTTTATGATTGGTTCCGCGGCTTTGGCGGCACTGCCAATGACCTCAGGGTTCTTTAGTAAAGACCAGATTCTGTTGCAGGCCTACCAGCTACCTGGCGCTGGTCCTTGGCTGTGGCTGGGTGGTCTGCTCGGCGCGCTTTTAACCGCAGTCTATAGTTTCCGACTGGTATTTGTGGTGTTCTTTGGTGAGGCCAAAACCCAGACTGAGGGTGATACAGGTTGGCGTATGGCAGTGCCACTGGTCGTTCTTTGCACATTGTCCCTGATTGGTGGTTATTTTGTGATTCCACTGGACCAGGTATTTCCTGCGTCCAGTGGTGATCACCCAGCCCATTGGGTGGAGTATGTCTCTATCTCAGTGCCTCTAGTGGGTGTCTTGCTGGCCTATTTGATTTTCCACAGTGGCCAGTTAAATGTGGATCGCCTGGTCAACTCATCGATTGGCCAATCACTTCGGCAATTCTGGCATAGCGGCTGGGGCATTGACTGGCTCTATGATGTGCTTTTAGTGCGGCCCTATTACCAGCTGTCCCGATTGATGAAAGGGGAGCCTGTGGATGCGTTTTACAGTCTCGTCGTAGCCCTCAATCAGACTTTTAATCACTGGCTGGCTGAGTCACAGACTGGGCGCATGCGCTGGTATGTCGCCAGCATGGTTGCCGGCTTGATTCTGCTGCTGACCATGGCTCTGCAAATTTCGCTGGAGGCTGGGTAATGTTGATGATCAACCTGATATTGATCTTGCTAGTGGGCGGCGTACTGGCACTGCTATCCGAGCGGCTGGGTGAAACAATGCCGCGCAAAGTGGCGCTGGTGGTGGTGTTGGTGGATATTGTCTATCTGTTGTCACAGCTCTCGGCAATGCCGGAATTGACCCAGCTGCAGGCACCTGTGCCCGACGATCCCGGTACCTGGCTGATGCATTTCAAAGCGCAATGGATTCCTGCGTTTGGTATTCATATTGAGTTTGCTCTGGATGGCATCAGTCTTCTGATGGTTATGCTGACATTGGTGCTGGGCGCGATTGCGGTCAGCTCCTCATGGACTGATGTGACCACCAAACAGGGCTTTTTTGAGGCCAATTTGCTGTGGACCCTGGCAGGTGTGCTTGGGGTGTTTATGGCTCTGGACCTATTTTTGTTCTTCCTTTTCTGGGAAGTCATGTTGATTCCCATGTACTTTATGATTGCTATCTGGGGACATGAAAACCGTGGCTATGCGGCCATGAAGTTCTTTATTTTCACCCAGGCCAGTGGCCTGCTGATGCTGGTGGCCACATTGGCGCTGGTAGCGGTCAACCAAAATGCCACAGGAGTGTGGAGCTTTAGCTATTTTGATTTGTTGCACACATCCATGACCGAGCAGACCGGCCATTGGCTAATGCTGGGATTCTTTATTGCCTTCGTGGTGAAGCTGCCGGGCTTTCCCTTCCATACCTGGCTGCCAGATGCCCATACCCAGGCACCCACTGCGGGCAGTGTTATTCTGGCTGGAATTCTGCTGAAGACAGGTGCCTATGGCCTCATTCGCTTTGCTGTACCGCTGTTTCCCCAGGCGGCGCTGGATTTCTCGTTTGTCGCCATGATGCTTGGGGTTGCCGGTGTGGTCTACGGCGCTGTTCTGGCCTTTGCCCAGACAGACTTCAAACGACTGGTTGCTTACAGCAGTGTCAGTCATATGGGATTTGTGCTGCTGGGTGTCTATGCCTGGAACGAGTTAGCCCTGCAGGGAGCGGTGATGCAGATGGTGGCCCATGGCTTCAGTACGGCGGCGCTGTTTATGATTGCTGGCTCGCTGCAGGAGCGGCTGCACACCAGAGATATGCGTGAGATGGGTGGCCTGTGGCAGCAGATGCCGCGCATGGGCGCCGTGGCAATGTTCTTTGTTGTGGCCTCATTGGGTCTTCCCGGGCTGGGTAACTTTGTCGCAGAGTTTCTGGTATTGCTGGGACTGTTTCAGGCCAATCCCTGGATCACCGCAGTGGCTGCTCTGGGGCTGATTACCGGCGCTATTTATTCATTGATATTGATGCAGAGATCATTTCAGGGGGAGCCCAATGCCCGCTATGACAACCATAGGTTGGTGGATTTTGCTGGCCGGGAAATGCTCACCATGACAGTAATGATGGTTGCCCTGGTTGTTCTGGGTCTCTATCCACAGCCGGTATTGGATATGGCTCAGCCGGTGCTGCAGAGCCTGCTTGAACTGACACTAGTGGAGATAACACCATGAATTCAAGCCAAATGATGGCACTGATGCCAATTCTAATGCTGTCACTGACCGCGATGGTGCTGATGATTCAGGCCTCTATTAAGCGGGATCAAAATATTGCCTGGTGGATCACCGCAGCGGGATTTTTGCTGACCATCTGGGGCGCTGGCTATGCCCGTGATTTTGCCCAGTCAGTGACCATATTGCTGGAAGTGGATGACTGGGGCCTGTTCTTCAGTACTTTGATTGTGTTTGCCTCATTGGTCTGTCTGATTCTCTCCCGCGAGACTTTCTCTCAGGAGGCGGAACGCAAAGAGGAATACTATCTGCTGCTGGTGCTGTCGGTGTTGGGGGCAGTTGTCCTGATCCAGTCCAGTCATATGGCATCCTTGCTGTTGGGTATGGAGCTTATGGGTGTGGCCCTCTACGCCATGATAGCCTTTCCCGAGAAAGGTGAGCTGCCACTGGAGGCGGCGATCAAATATCTGGTGCTGTCAGCCTGTGCCTCGGCAATGCTGCTGTTTGGTTTTGCCCTAGTCTATGCCGCCACTGGAGACTTAACCTATGCAGGCATTGGCGCAGCGGCCGACCTTGCCTATGGGCGGGAGCCTCTGGTGCTGATGGCCGGTAGCGCCATGATACTGGCGGGCCTTGGCTTTAAGCTTTCCGTGGTGCCTTTTCATATGTGGACACCAGATGTCTATCAGGGCGCACCCACTCCAGTAACCGGGTTTTTGGCGACTGTTTCCAAAGGTGCGGTATTTGTAGCATTGAGTCGGTTTTATCTTGAGGCCGAGCTCTATCAATACGACACCTTGATTGCTGCTCTGTCTGTGGTGGCAGTGGCATCAATGTTGGCAGGTAACTGGCTGGCTCTGCGCCAGAACAATATCAAACGGTTGCTTGCCTACTCGTCGATTGCTCATTTTGGCTATTTGCTGGTGGCGCTTATTGCCATGTCAATTGTGCAATCCATTGCCCAGGCACAGCTGGTTGCCGATGCGGTTACCTTCTATTTGACCGCTTATATTTTGACCAGCCTGGTGGCTTTTGCTGTGGTGGCACAGCTGTCCGGGGAGGATGACAGCAAATCCATGATTGATTCTTTTGATGGCTTGTTCTGGCGTCACCCGGTGCAGGCTATGGGTCTTACAGTGGCATTATTATCCTTTGCCGGCATACCGCTTACCGCCGGTTTTATTGGCAAGTTCTATCTTATTAATGTCGCCATTCAGTCTCAGCTATGGACTTTGCTTATAGCCCTTATATTGGGTAGTGCCATCGGTATCTACTATTATCTGCGCTTTATTTTTGCCATGAGCAAAACATCAGCGACTACAGTTAAAACACAGCCTGAGACAAATTTGAGCGCTCAGAATGTTCTTACCACTGTCTTGCTGATACTGGTACTTGTCCTTGGCAGCTGGCCTCAGCCCTTTGTTGAGTTTGCCGGGCGCCTCTAGGATTTACAAAGGAGATAGCTATGTTACGTTCCGTCGATCTAAGTGATTATATGCTCCATGACCCGATCAAAGTATTTGCCGGAGAGCATATGTTCGTCGCAATTAACTTGATTATTGAACACCGGGTCTCCGGTGTCTGTGTGGTAGATGAAAAGGATATGCTGGTAGGGGTGTTGTCAGAAATGGATTGCCTGAGGGGAATACTGGCAGCCACCTATAATGAAAATGGCGATGTTGGCAAAGCCAGCGAGTATATGTCCACAGATATTGATGTCTGCGATATTCATGCGGACCTGGTGGATGTGGCAGACGATATGCTCAAAAAGGGCCATCGTCGTCGTCCGGTGCTTGATCATGGGCGGCTGGTGGGTCAGATTACCTGCCGTCAGTTACTGCGGGTGGTCAGTGAGTTTAATCAGAATCAGGTAGCCGCCCATTAATTGCGGTCACTGAGAGGGCTGAGGAACATAACCCCTAATCTGGCGGTCCTGTCCAAGCTGATAGAGATGCTGGGCCCGTGCGGGCATTTCTGTCAGCACATATTCCGTAATCCGCTGAAAATACTGAATAAATTCCAGCACCTGCTGCTGATTCATAATCCCGCTATTGGCCGCTTTATCTGTGCCCTGAAGGGACTCTAACAGTTTGTTCTCCTGCTCCAAACGCCAACGATAGACAGTGTCGAAAGAGGGTGCCTGCAGCATAATAAGCTGGTCGGTAACAGCGAATAATTGCTGGTACTCCGAGGCCAGAGCCCGATTTACATAGCGGCGCCAGACGCCCTCAGCATCCCGGAGCTTTTCCACATCATTGATTGCGTCGATCAGATTGGTTTCCGGCTCCGCCCTGGCTCCCCAGCACCAGCCCTCAACAATAATCAGTCCCAATGGCCCGCGGCTTACTTCGATATCAGGGCCAGTTACTCTGTCATCAATACTTTTATCAAATCTGGTTATCCGGGTTTCTGCGCCAGCTCGCAGTTGTTCTATGGTGTCTATCATCAGATGCACGTCATGGGTGCCAGGCACCCCGCGAGTGGCTAACATTGGATGCACAGTTGCCCCCAGCTCAGTGCGCTGGGCGTTGGTGAGATAGAAGTCATCCATGGACAGAGACAATGTATTGATGCCATAGCGCTCGGCAACCATGGTGCACAGATAGTCGGCCAATGTAGATTTGCCTGAACCCTGACAGCCATTAATGCCCCATACCTGAGTCTGTTGGCTGGATGCATACTGATCAGCAAACTGTTGCAGCAATGGCTCAAACCATTGCTCGGCTGAAGATAAATAGGACTCTGGTAATCTGTTGCGTTGAATAAACTCTTGAGCTGCCGCTGACATAGACCTGACTAAGTTGGTGAACGGGAAGAGCTATAGCCTAGCACAGGAGCCAGGACAGACAAAAAAACTATTTTCCAATCTCTAATTAATGCTTAAATACATTAATAATAATTACAGGAAAGGCGCTCTATGCTGAAGGTTCACCATCTCAATAACTCCCGCTCCCAGAGAATTCTCTGGTTGCTGGAAGAACTCGGACTCGACTATGAGATCGTCCAGTATCAGCGGGATAAGCTGACTACTCTGGCGCCTCCGGAACTGGAACAGGTTCATCAGCTGGGCAAGTCCCCGATGCTGACTGATAATAAAGATGGCAATGATCGAATCATTATCGAATCTGGTGCCATTATCGACTACATATTGCGTCATTATGGTCAGGGCCGTCTGCAACCCGAGTTGGGCACTGATGATTATGAGGAGTACTTGCAGTGGCTGCATTATGGCGAGGGCAGTGCAGCACTGCCAATGATGTTAAAACTCTATACCTCGCGTTTGAGTCCCTCCGAGCATCCATCCTCTGCTGCGCTGCAGAGTCGCATCAATGACGAATTGCAGCGCCATCTGGGGTATCTGGATCAGGCTCTGGACGGGGTTGACTGGTTGGTGGGCAATAGCCTCTCCGGTGCAGATATTCAGCTGTCATTTATCGCCGAGGTTGCTCCGTTAATGTACTCAGGTAGTGCTCTGCCTAACCTGGAGCTGTTCCGGCAGCGCTGCCACAGTCGCCCGGCTTACCGGCGCGCATTGAGCCGCGGTGGCATTTATGCCTATGGGCCCGGCAAATAATTATCTTTAAATAAAATCTGCGATCTGGTTCGTGGTCCAATTAAAAACGAAGTTTAGCTTTGTTAAATAAGAACTATGACTTCGATAGATTGAAAATTTAGTTAGATTTGAATGCCATTTTTTTCTTCGGGAATGCTGTTATGGCTAAGTTAAAGGCGCAGTTTGGTGCCAGATTAAAATTACTTAGAACAGGAAAAGGACTTACTCAGGAGCAGTTGGCGGATGCCACTGATCTTACAATCGAGTCCATTAGCAATATGGAGCGAGGCATCTTTGGTCCGCGGTTCGATAATCTTGAGAGGATTGCCGCGGCACTAGATGTAAAGGTTCAGCAGCTATTCGAGTTTTGATGACCTGCAATGCTGCGTTAACTGAGTTGCCCAAACGATATTCGTCTATATTGTAATAAGCAACCTGAGCGCCAGCGTAATTTTAGTTTCCAATGATTGGAACGCAGTTAAAAAGGAGGTTTACGCCATTGAAGGCTCGCTACTCCATTGTAGTTATTGCACTAAATCCCTATAGTTTTCACTGTCCTGATCTTCTTGCAAAAGGGCGATCTCGTGGCGCTTAAGGATATTGCCCAACAGCTGGCAGAGGAAAAATCTGCGCGCCAGGCCGCCGAGCAGTTGCTAGAGCTGAAAAATACCGAGCTCTATGAAATTACTCAGACAGTCCAGCATCGCACCCAAATAGTGGCAGAAAAAAGCGCCGCACTGCGAGACTGCCAGGCACAGATTGATCAGTTGCGCCAGCGCCTTATGGTTAGTGAGAAAATGGCCGCCATTGGCCGTCTCGCCTCGGGCATTGCCGAACAGCTTGGCGCCCCGCTGCACTTTATTACCGATAGCTTAAATGGTTTAAAAATTCATTTGGCTGATGTGCAGCTGGTGCTGGAAGAGCAAAAGCAGTGCATCGAATCCCATAAATATCTCGGCTTTTTTAAAACTCCGGCCCATCGAAAGCTGAGCAAAACCCATAAAAAACTGGATTTCGAATTTGTTCTTAAAGATGTCGATAATCTGCTGGCTGACTCAGCTGACAGTGCCTGCAGAATGGAGAAAATACTTGCTGATCTGAGCGAATTTTCTCAAACTGGGACGGTTGATATGGCTGAGGAAAATATCAATGACTTGCTTGATAGAACTCTGGATTTAGCCGCCAGTGAGCTGGGCTATCGGGCAGAGATTGTTAGGCAATATGGCCCAGTGCCAGACATACAATGTGACAGCGGCCAGTTGGTACATGCATTTTTAAATCTGCTACTGAATGCGGCTGAGGCCATAGTGAGCAAAGGAACCATCACCTTGCGCACCGGTGTGCACAGTTCCATGCTGTGGGTGGATATTGCTGATACAGGGCCGGGGATACCAGAGCCTGATCTGAGTAAAATCTTTGATCCATTTTTTACCACCAAGGCGCCCGGATCAGCCAGTGGTTTAGGTCTGCATCAGGTCAAGAAGGCGGTAGAGGCCCATCATGGACGCACCACGGTTATGTCGCGACAGGGAATTGGCACCACTTTTCGTATTATGCTGCCGATTGATCGTTACTCTGGTACTGAGCCGTTTTGATAAAGCCGAATATTAAAATGTATCTCAGTCTCTAGCTTATCCAGCTTGCCGAGACTCTCCTGCTGCTCTGCAGTGGCGTGCCAATAATAGGGTGTCATGCGCAACAGATCCCCAATGGCAGAGTCCTGAATACTGATGCTTTGCTGAACATCAGTCTGCCCCATCAAGCTAAATACTGCACTTTCATCCAAGGCTTTAAAATTGCCCCCATGGGGAATCTGGTTGTCATAGATATGGGCGGTTAAACCAGACAGGTGCTGCTCCCCCGGCCCAACCATAATTAGTAGTCCCTCCGGCTTAAGTACCCTTGCCACTTCACTGGCGCTAATGGGCGAAAACACCGAAATAGCACAGTCGATACTATTGTCGAAAAGAGCCAGATTAAAACCGCTGTCCACCGCAAGTTGGGCCGGGAACCGGCGCTTGGCGGCCAGGCGCACGGCGGTTTTGGAGATATCAATACCCACCAGTTGCAGGTCATTTCTAGCCTTGTTGATAGCCTGTAAGTAGTAGCCCTCGCCACAGCCTATATCCAATAGCCTGCTGTCTGGGGTCAGCGCCGGGATCTGCTCAATAATGGCGTTAGCCAGAGTCTGGTAATAGCCTGAATTTAAAAACCGCTGGCGACTGCGAATCATCTCATCGCTGTCCCCGGGGTTGCGGCTTCGTTTGTGCTGGGCGAGCAACAGGTTGAGATACCCCTCTTTGGCCCGATCAAAGCTGTGGTTATTGTCACAGCTGTAGGTTTTACCTGCATTGATGGGGCTGAGTTCAGTGCCACAGTTTGGACACTTGTAGCCATTGCCCGAGGTGACGGGGCTTTTGGCAACATTTTTTGCAAAAAAGGCAGGATAGCTAAATGTGGACATCTGGCGCTCGGGCTGGGGTAAAGCGGAAGTTTACTCCCAGCCTATGCTTTGTTCCAGTTTAAAACAGGCCAGCGACCTCGCCATTTTCGTCAATGGCAATGCTGTTGGCCGCCGGTACTCTGGGCAGGCCGGGCATGGTCATAATGTCACCACAGACCACCACAATAAATCCGGCACCAGCGCTGAGTCGCACTTCGCGGATAGCTACCATATGGTTCGATGGCGCACCTTTTAGATTTGGATCAGTGGAAAAACTATACTGAGTCTTGGCGATACAGACCGGAAAGTTGCCGTAGCCGCTGTCTTGCAGATTGCGAATCTGGTCGCGAATCTTCTGGTCGGCAATAATATCGTCGGCGCGATAGAGTCTGGTGGCCACGGTTTTAATCTTGTCCCAGATCGGCATATCGTCTGGGTAAAGGGGGGCAAAGCTGGCTGCTCCACTATCCGCAAGCGCCGCGACCTCATGGGCCAACTCTTCAGTGCCAGCGCCACCATCAGCCCAATGGGTACATTCGATAGCCTTTACGCCATTAGTTGCCGCGATCTCTTTAATCACCGCGATCTCGGCATCTGTATCTGCGGTAAAGCGATTGATCCCCACCACTACTGGGACACCAAAAGACTTCACATTTTCGATATGGCGAACCAGATTGCAGCAGCCATCGCGCAGCGCATCAAGGTCTTCTTTATCCAAGTCCTCTTTGGCGACACCACCGTGCATTTTTAATGCTCTGGTGGTAGCTACAATCACCGAGGCATCCGGGCTCAGGCCAGCGGCACGGCATTTGATATCAAAGAATTTTTCCGCGCCCAGATCAGCGCCAAATCCAGCCTCTGTCACCACATAGTCGGCCATTTTCAAGCCAGCTTTGGTGGCGATTACAGAGTTGCAGCCATGGGCGATATTGGCAAAGGGGCCACCGTGAATAATGGCGGGATTGTTTTCCAATGTCTGCACCAGATTGGGGGCCAGTGCATCCTTTAACAGTACAGTCATGGCGCCGGTGCCCAGAATTTCACTGGCATGGATAGGTTTTAGGTCTCTGGTATAGCCAACCACAATTCTATCCAGTCGGGCTTTTAAATCATCCAGATCAGTGGCCAGGCAGAAGATCGCCATAACTTCAGAGGCCACAGTAATATCATAGCCCTCCTGTCGCGGGAAACCGTTGCCCGGCCCGCCGAGACTACAGGTGATGCTGCGCAGAGCCCGATCATTCATATCGGCAACACGCTTCCAGGCTATGCGTCTGGCATCAATCTCAAGGCTGTTGCCCCAGTGAATATGATTGTCCAACAGTGCCGACAGCAGATTGTGCGCGGCGCCAATGGCATGGAAATCACCGGTAAAGTGCAGATTGATATCTTCCATGGGCACAACCTGAGCATAGCCACCACCTGCAGCGCCACCTTTCATGCCAAAGCAGGGCCCAAGGCTGGGTTCCCGCAGACAGACCAATGCTTGCTTGCCAATGCGATTGAGACCGTCGGTCAGGCCCACGGACGTGGTGGTCTTGCCTTCCCCTGCCGGGGTTGGAGTGATTGCGGTCACCAGAATCAGCTTGCCATCGGGCTGTTGCTTTAATGAGTCAATATAGTCCGGGTCTATTTTGGCTTTGGTTTTGCCATAAGTAATTAAAGCTGAGTCTGGAATGTCAAGTTTATTGGCAATTTCGCCAATTGGTAAGCTGTTCGCTTTGCGGGCAATTTCGATATCACTCATTCGTTATTCTCCATGTCTGTGCCAAATAATTCGCCACACCTGTGGGATTATTTTCCGGGCCGTAGAAATTACCCGCCATCTTCCTCGTGTGGTCGTTTTTACGTATTTCCACAACCGTCCAAGGCTGTCTTAAAAACGACGACAGGTCAAGTGTCGCGGGGCCTGAAGCGATGGCGCTGGCTGGCAATTTACTGTCGCAATTGCGCGATGGCCAACACGGGCTGGCCGTTACACTGCGATAATTATTCTCCGAGATATGTTTATGAAAACAAGCGCAAAGGTGGTGGTAGTTGGAGGTGGTGTCGTTGGGGTAAGCACCCTCTATCATCTCGCCAAAAAAGGCTGGACTGATGTTGTTCTGGTAGAGCGAAAAGAGCTGACGTCCGGTTCAACCTGGCACGCCGCAGGTTTGTTGCCGCTGTTCAATATGAGTTACTCAGTGGGCAAATTGCACCAGTATTCCGTGGACTTTTACCATGAGCTGGAAAAAGAGACAGAGCAGAATGTTGGCTTCAGTGTAGTGTCCAATATTCGTCTGGCGGCCAACCAGGACCGCATGGATGAGTACAAATATTATTCCGGTGTTGCACAGACCGTCGGTGTTGAGGTTAATTTCCTTACCCCGGAGCAGGTCAAAGAAGCCTGGCCCATGTCAAATATTGAAGGCATTATCGGCGCTATCCAGCACCCAGATGATGGCTATATTCAGCCCGCAGACCTGACCCAGGCACTAGCCAAAGGTGCTCGCGCTCGCGGCGCAACTATCTATCGTAATACAGCGGTGCTGGAGCTTGAGCAACAGGCAGACGACAGTTGGATGGTCAAGACCGATAAGGGCGACATTCACTGTGAACATGTGGTCTCCTGCACCGGCAACTTCGCCCGTAAAACCGGCGAGATGGTTGGGCTGGATATCCCGGTTATCCCGGTGGAGCACCAGTATATTGTTACTGACCCCCATCCCGATGTACTGGCGCGCAAAGCCGAAGGACTGCCGGAGCAGGCGGTACTGCGTGAGTCCGACGCCGGATACTATCTGCGGGAAGAGGCCGGTGGCTTTATTCTTGGTCCCTATGAAGAGGGCGCACCCTGTTGCTACGTGGATGGCCCCAGCGACCAGTCCGAGTATGAATTATTTAATGGCGATCTGGATCGCCTGATGCCCCATATTGAAGCCTGCATGCACAGGGTTCCGGCTTTTGCAGAAGTGGGGGTAAAGACGGTCTACAATGGCGCTATTGCTTACACGCCAGATGGCAACCCGATTGTCGGCCCGGCCTGGGGACTGAAAAATTTCTGGCTCAATGAGGGCCACAGCTTTGGAATCACCGCCGCCGGTGGTGCAGGCTGGCAGTTGGCGGAATGGATTGTCGATGGTGAGCCTACAGTGGATATGATGGGTGTAGACCCCCGCCGCTTTGGCCCCTACGCGTCCCGTGGCTACCTGCGCAGCAAAAATGAAGAAGCCTATGACCATGTGTTTAAAAACCACTACCCGGATGAAGAGCGCGGCGCGGCCAGACCCTTAAAAACCTCTCCATGCTACGACCGCATGAAAGATCTGGGTGCTGTATTTGGCACTGTCTACGGGTGGGAGCGACCCAACTGGTTTGCACCCGAAGGTTACGCTCTGTCAGCAGAAGACTTGGATAAGTCGGACACCTTATGGAATAAAAACCACAGCAAAGCCCTCGACGATGGCCGCATTGTTGAGAAGAATTCCTTCCGTCGCTCCAACTATTTTGATTTTGTTGGCCAGGAAGCACGCCATGTCCATAGCAAGGTCGGTGTGCTGGATATGTCAGCTTTCTCCAAAGCAACGGTGACTGGCCCCGGCTCAGAAGCATGGCTTAACAGTATTGTTGCCAACAATGTGCCCAAGGCCGTGGGCCGAATTGGTCTCTGCCATATGCTGTCACAGAATGGTGGTGTGCGCGCCGAATTTACTATCTACAAGCGCGCCAAAAATAGCTATTACCTGGTGTTTGCCGGTGCTCAGGAGCGCCATGACTGGGACTATCTAACCAAGCTGGCTCCCCGGGATGGCTCGGTAAATCTGCAGAAAATCACTACCCAGATGGGTGTGCTGGTGCTGGCCGGGCCAAAGTCTCGGGATGTACTGCAAAAGCTTACTGATACTGACCTCTCCAACGACAGCTTTAAATGGCTTACGGGCAAATCGATCAATGTGGGCTATGCCCAAGCTGAAGCCCTGAGGGTTAACTTTGTCGGTGAGCTGGGCTGGGAGCTGCATCACCCCATTGAAATGCAAAACTATATTTTTGATGAGTTGTTGAAGGCCGGTGCCGAGTTTGATATCAAACCCTTTGGTATCCGCGCCATGGAAAGCATGCGTCTGGAAAAATCCTATCGCCTGATTCCCCGGGAGATGTCCATTGAATATTCCGCACTGGAGTCCGGGTTACACCGGTTTGTAAAACTGGATAAAGACTGTGACTTTGTCGGCAAACAAGCGCTGCTGGCCTGGCAGGAAAAAGGCTTTGCCAACTGCTTCGCCACACTGGAAGTGCACGGCGTTACTGATGCAGATGCCCGTGGTTCAGAGGGGCTCTACAAAGACGGCAACCTAGTGGGTCGGGCAACCTCTGGTGGCTTCGGTTTCCGCACCAACAAGTCCCTGGCACTGGGGTTGGTACAGACAGAATTTGGTGCCATAGGCACAGAGCTGGAGATTGAAATTCTGGGTGAGCGCTACCGCGTCACAGTAATAGAAGAATCGCCTTTTGATGCTGACAATGAGTGCCTGAGAGCCTAGTTTTCAGGGCCGTCGTAGACGGGTAATCCTCGGTCGTAGAACCATATGCGACCGGGGTTAAACAGGCACAGACTGCGGGCGATAAAAGAGCAACTAACGGAGAGTCCTGGACTCTGCACTGGAAGTAAAATTATGACTGAACGAACAGGTCGAAGACGAGCGGGACGGGAAGCTGGTGGCCGGGAAGGGCGCCGGGAAGCAAGGGCCAATGCAGTGGTTGCAGCCCAGCCATTTATCGAGCGTAAAATTCCCTACGTTGAGTATCTCAGCGAAGAGAATCTGCAGCTGATTGAAGACAATGCAGATATTCTGCTGGAAGAGATCGGTATCGATTTTCTCGATGATCCCGAAGCCCTTGAGATGTGGAAAGAAGCGGGCGCCGATGTGCAGGGTACCAGAGTGCATTTCCCCAAGGGGCTGTGCCGTTCCATTATTCAGGCCACCGCGCCCAGTGAATATACCCAGTATGCCCGCAACCCTGCACGCAATGTGATTATTGGCGGCAAGCGCACCGTACTGGTACCAGCCTATGGCTCACCCTTTGTCCATGATATTGACCAGGGCCGACGCTACGCGACCATCGATGACTTTAATAATTTTGTCAAACTGGCTTATATGGCCCCAGGTATGCATCATTCTGGCGGCACCATCTGTGAGCCAGTAGACCTGCCGGTGAACAAGCGTCACTTTGATATGGTCTACAGCCATTTCAAGTACAGCGACAAGCCGTTGATGGGTTCAGTAACGCACCATGAGCGCGCCCAGGACACAGTGGATATGGCCAAGCTGGTATTTGGCGACGAGTTTGTCGATCAAAACTGTGTATTAACCAGTCTGATCAATGTGAATTCACCCATGACCTTCGACGGCACCATGCTCGGTTCTCTCAAGGTCTATGCGCGCAATAATCAGGCGACAGTGATTTCACCCTTTATTCTTGCCGGTGCCATGTCGCCGGTGACCACCGCAGGTACTGTCACTCAGATTCTGGCTGAAGCCATGGCTGGCATTGCCTTTACCCAGCTCTGTCGTCCCGGGGCACCAGTGATCTTTGGCACCTTTGCCGCGGCCGTCTCCATGGCCACGGGCGCGCCAACCTTTGGCACCCCAGAGCCCAGCCAGGTGATTTATGCAGCCGCAGCACTGGCTCGCCGCCTTGGTGTGCCCTTCAGAAGCGGTGGTGGCCTTACCGGCTCCAAGCTGCCAGATGCCCAGGCAGCCTATGAAGCGGCCAACACATTGCAGACATCAGCGCTAGCTGGGGTCAACTTTATGTTGCACACCGCAGGCTGGCTCGAAGGTGGTCTGGCCATGGGCTATGAGAAATTTATTATGGATGCCGACCAGGCCAGCATGATCTCAGTGCTGTTGGGCGGTATGGATATGTCCGAGAACGGGCAGGCCCTGGATGCGGTTCGTGAAGTGGGCCCGGGCAAACATTATCTGGGCTCAGCCCACACCCTGAAAAACTTTGAAACGGCTTTCTACCGTTCAACCGTTGCCGATAACAACAGCTATGAGCAGTGGCAGGTGGATGGCTCACTGGATACAGCCCAGCGTGCCAATGTTCTGTGGAAAAAAATGCTCAACGAATATCAGGCCCCAGCCATTGACCCGGCGGTTGATGAAGCATTGCTGGACTTTATGGCACGACGCAAGGGCTCGTTCGAAGATCGAGATTACTAAGCAATACCAAATTGGGAGTTACCACAGATGTCTGATGAAGACGATATTGTACTGGCAGAATTATCCGATGAAGATCTGGTGCTGCAAATGCATGACGATCTCTACGATGGCCTGAAAGAAGAGATAGAAGAGGGCACCACCATTCTGCTAGACCGGGGCTGGTCCGCAGAGAAAGTCCTTGGCGAAGCCCTGGTTGACGGTATGACCATTGTGGGCATCGATTTCCGCGATGGTATTCTGTTTGTGCCCGAGGTACTGCTGGCCGCCAACGCCATGAAAGGCGGCATGTCGATCCTTAAGCCACTGCTGGCCGAAACTGGAGCAAAACCTGTGGGCACTATGGTGATTGGAACAGTTAAAGGCGATATCCATGATATTGGAAAAAATCTGGTGGCCATGATGATGGAAGGCGCCGGTTTTGAAGTTCACGATATGGGTATCAACAATTCCGTCGAGGAATATATTGCCGCTCTCGAACGTCACAAGCCGGATATTTTAGGAATGTCCGCACTGCTGACTACTACCATGCCCTACATGAAAGTAGTGATCGATGCCTTGGCTGATCAGGGCCTGCGCGATAAATATATTGTGATGGTGGGCGGCGCGCCGCTCAATGAAGAGTTTGGTGTGGCTGTGGGCGCCGACGCCTATTGTCGCGATGCTGCAGATGCAGCGACAACGGCAATTCGTCTGGTGAGTGAGCGCAGAGCACTAGAGACGGCCTGATGAACGGGGCCAGTGAGCAAGCCCCGGCGCGCCTGTTGGTGATTGCCTGTGGCGCACTGGCCCACGAGATTGTGTGGCTACAAAAATTGAATGGCTGGGGCCACTTAGATCTGCAATGTCTGGATGCAGAGCTGCACAATAAACCCAAGCTGATTGCCGATAAGCTGGCCGCCAAGATCAAGCAAAATCGTCAGCATTATAAAAACATTTTTGTCGCCTATGCTGACTGCGGCAGCGGCGGAGCCATTGATACTTTATTGGCTAAAGAGGGCATTGAGCGACTTCCGGGTGCCCACTGCTACTCGTTTTTTGCCGGTGAAGAACGCTTTACCCAGATGGCTACCGCAGAGCTTGGCAGCTTTTATTTGACCGACTTTTTGGTCGAACATTTTGATCGGTTGGTGATAAGAGGTTTGAAACTGGATAGGCATCCCGAGCTGCGTGATCAGTATTTTGCCCATTACACCAGCCTGGTTTACCTGTCTCAGCGTCAGGATGCAGAGCTGGTAGAACAGGCCCGCGCTGCAGCGGAATTTTTAGATTTAAACTTTCGCCATGAGCACAGCGGCTATGGCGATTTAGAGACTGGTCTACAAGAGCAGATACTCAAGCTTGTATAGGGGCTGACGGCATGCAAAAAATCGAAGTCTACTGGCGCGATATTCCAGCACAGATCCTGGTCAAGAGTGGGCGTGTGCGCGGTAAAGCTATGCTTAGTCATAGGTTTCAGGCGGCCATAGATCGCGCCGCTATGCGTGCAGGCAAAGGTGGCAGTGATGAATATCTTGAAGACTGGCGCAGGGTGACCAGTAAAATAGAAGCCGAGGGTAGCCCCCAGGATATTGCCCAGCAATTTGCTGAAGCCATCGAAGCCGCCTATTCCAATGCCGACATTGCCGCTCTGGTGGCCGCCAAAGGTCTCAAGGAACAAAACCCATGAAACTGGTTCGTTACTGGTCAGTGAGAAACGCCCGTTGGCTGCGCTGGGTTTATAAAGCCCTGGAAGCCTGTCTGGTAGCTCTGCATCCGGTCCTCGATCGCCTGGGTTATCAGCGCATAGACGGCACCTTCGCCGTATTGGAAAAACTGGTTAAAGGATTTCTTTTTGACTCCCAGTCCTGTGGCCAGTGCACCCTGGGTGAAACCGGAATGGCCTGCCCAATGAACTGCCCCAAGACCCTGCGCAATGGCCCCTGTGGCGGAGTGCGCAGCAATGGCCACTGTGAGGTTGACCCGGATATGGTCTGCGTCTGGGTAACATCCTGGGAAGGTAGCCAGCGCATAGGCAACCTGGAGACTGGTATACAAATTATTCAGCCGCCGGTCGATGTGCGTCATAAGGGCAGCAGCGCCTGGTTGCGAGCAGTGCGGCAAAAACTAGGAGTCTCAGAGTCATGATGTTTGACGACGAACCCATGGCGGGGGAGAACCTGCCAGTCCTGCCGGGCCATTATTCTCCGGGCCGATTTGAGCGTGTACTGCGGGCCGGTCAGTTTGCTGTAACCGCAGAGATTGCCCCGCCAGATTCCGCAGATCCCATGGAGGTTTATCGCAGAGCTGCACTGTTTGATGGCTATGTGGATGCAATCAACGCCACCGATGGCTCCGGGGCAAACTGCCATATGTCCAGTGTCGGCATGTGCGCATTGCTGACCCGACGGGGTTACTCAATGATTATGCAGATCTCCTGTCGCGATAAGAATCGCATTGCCATGCAGGGGGATGTTCTTGGTGCTTCGGCCATGGGGGTGTCCAATATTCTCTGTTTGACTGGCGACGGTGTGCAGTCCGGGGACCACCCCGAGGCCAAGCCAGTATTTGATATGGATTGCATGACCAGTCTGCAAATGATTCGTGGCATGCGCGACGATGCACAGTTTCTCAGCGGTCGAAAACTCAGTTCACCGCCCCAGGTTTTTCTCGGCGCAGCGGCCAATCCATTTGCGCCACCTTTTGACTATCGTCCTCTGAGGCTAGCGAAAAAAGTGGCGGCGGGAGCGCAATTTGTGCAGACCCAATACTGCTTTGATATTGAAATGCTAAAAACCTATATGGCCAAGGTGCGGGATATGGGCCTGCACGAGCAAGTCTTTATTTTGCCCGGCGTAGGCCCATTGGCCTCGGCCAAATCTGCCGAGTGGATTCGCAACAATGTGGCTGGTGTGCATATCCCTGACGCCATTATCAAACGTCTGGCAGGCGCCGAAGATCAGAAGCAGGAAGGGGTCAATATCTGTATCGATATGATCAATGAGATCAAAGACATCGAAGGAGCCAGCGGCGTGCACATTATGGCTTACCGCCAGGAAGAGCGTATTGCCGAGATTGTAGAAAAAACCAAAGTGCTGGGAGATCGAACCCCCTGGCACCCGAATCGTTAATTTTTGGAGAACAGCATGACCATCACGACTATCAGTTCCGCCACCAAAGAGGTCAAAATCGGCTTTGATCAGCCCTTTGTGATTATTGGTGAGCGCATCAATCCCACTGGCCGTAAAATACTGGCCGAAGAAATGAAGGTGGGAGATTACAGTCGTGTGGAAGCCGACGCTCTGGCCCAGGTTGCAGCTGGTGCCCAGATGCTGGACGTGAATGCAGGCATTCCTCTGGCCGATGAGCCGCGCATTCTCGCCGAAGCTATCCAACTGGTGCAGTCGATTACCGATGCTCCCCTGAGCATTGACTCCTCCATTATTGAAGCACTGGAAGCCGGTTTGGCGGTGTATCAGGGCAAGGCGCTGGTCAACTCTGTCACCGGTGAAGATGAAGTGCTAGAGCGAGTACTGCCTCTAGTGGCCAAATACGGTGCCTCAGTGGTTGCCATCTCCAATGATGAAACCGGTATTTCTGAAGATCCGGACGAGCGCTTTGCCGTGGCCAAGAAAATTGTTGAGCGCGCCGCAGACTATGGTATCCACCACAGCGATGTGGTGGTCGACCCACTGGTGATGCCTATTGGTGCTATTAACACCGCTGGTTTGCAAGTGATGCATGTGGTCCGTCGTCTGCGGGAAGAGCTAAAAGTAAATACCACCTGTGGTGCCTCCAATGTCAGCTTTGGCCTGCCCAACCGCAATGGCATTAACAGCGCATTTTTAACCATGGCTATGGGCGCAGGCATGACCTCAGCAATCACCAGCCCACTGCACCCAGAAGTGATGGCAGCGGTGCGTGGCGGTGATGTCATGATGGGCCATGATCCCAATTGCGCGAACTGGATCAAAGCATACCGGGAACCAGTTGCCGAGGGTGAAGGTCGAGCCAGAGGCGGACGTCGCAGAAGAGGGTAGTTATACAGTGCAAGACATGGTCAAGGTAGTCTTTACCCCCTCCGGTCGGCGCGGCAGTTTTCCGGTCAACACGCCGCTGCTCCATGCAGCGCGGGTATTGGGCGTGGATATTGATTCTGTCTGTGGCGGTCGCGGTCTGTGCGGTCGCTGCCAGATTGTCTGTGCCGAAGGCTCTTTTGCCAAACACCAAATTGAATCCCACAGCAGCCATCTGTCGCCCCTGTGTGCCACAGAGATTAAATATGGCGAGCGCAAAACCCCGCTGGTCAATGGCCGCCGCCTCAGCTGCCATACATTATTGCTCGACGATGTAGTCATTGATGTACCCCCGGAGTCACAGGTACATCGACAGATTGTGCGCAAAGAGGCGGAATACAGGGATATAGAATTAGACCCGGCGACCCGACTCTATTATGTGCAGGTCGAAGAGCCAGATATGCATGTGCCCAAGGGGGACTTGCAGCGTCTGGTAGAAACACTGGAACAGGATTGGCAGCTGCCTAATCTGGGTTGCGACAGCCGCCTATTAAAAACTCTGCAGCCAGCCCTGACCGAAGGCAAGCGCGGCATCAGCGTGGCTGTGCATAAAAACCAACAGATTATTGCTCTCTGGCCTGGCTTTAGAGATCGCGCCTATGGTGTGGCCGTGGATGTGGGTTCCACTACCATTGCCGCCCATCTCTGTGACTTGGGTTCCGGCGAGGTGCTGGCCAGCGCCAGTCTGATGAATCCGCAGATTCGCTTTGGCGAAGACCTAATGAGTCGCGTGTCTTATGTGATGATGCACCCCGAGGGTGCCGAAGAGATGACCACAGTGATCCGCCAAGCCCTCAATCAGCTGTTTGTTGAAGTGGCCAGACAAATTGATGCCAGTGTCGAGGATATTGTTGAAATCACCTTGGTTGCCAACCCGGTTATGCATCATATTTTGCTGGGTATTAGTCCGGTTGAATTGGGCGGTGCACCTTTTGCCCTGACCACAGATACAGCAGTGGAAGTGCCCGCCTCTGATATGGGGCTAACAATTAATGAGGGTGGCCGACTCTATGTGTTGCCCTGTATTGCCGGTCATGTTGGCGCCGATACCGCCGGCGTTATTCTTGCCGAAGAGCCCCAGAATCAGGACAGCATGACCCTGCTGGTGGATGTGGGTACCAATGCTGAAATTGTCCTCGGTAATCGACACCGCCTGCTGGCCTGTTCCAGTCCCACTGGCCCCGCCTTCGAGGGTGCTCAGATCAGCTGTGGACAGCGCGCCGCCGCCGGAGCAATAGAGCGCGTGCGCATTGACCCGCAAACCTTACAGCCGCGCTTTAAAGTAATTGGTTCAGATCTGTGGTCCGATGAAGATGGCTTTTTCGAGGCCATTGTCGACCATGGGGTTACCGGCATCTGTGGCTCGGGCATTATCGAAGTGGTGGCCGAGATGTATCTGGCAGGCATAGTCACTGAGGACGGTATTGTTGATGGTGACCTCAGTAGCCGCACTGATCGCGTGATTCAAAACGACCGCACCTGGTCCTATGTTTTACACAGTCCTGAAAATGACGAAGCGCCAATTGTGGTCACACAAAATGATATTCGCCAGATACAGTTGGCCAAGGCGGCACTCTATGCCGGGGTCAAATTATTGATGGATCATATTGGCACAGAAACCGTTGAGCGAATTCGTCTCGCAGGTGCCTTTGGCAGCCATATCAATGTGCAGCATGCTATGGTGTTGGGGTTGATTCCCGATGCGGTTTTAGAGCAGGTTTCATCTGCGGGCAACGCGGCTGGCACCGGTGCCCGCATCGCACTATTAAATGCCCAGTCCCGAAATACCATTGAAAATCTGGTCAACAATATCGAGAAAATTGAAACTGCGATGGAGCCAAAATTCCAAGATTATTTTGTCGATGCCATGGCCTTTCCCAATAAAACCGACGCCTTTCCCAACCTGTTTTCTGCGGTTGTCAGGCCTGAGCCCAAGGTGGTTGCTGAAAATTCCGGAACCGGTCGCAAACGCCGCCGCCGATAATTTTATCGCGGCAAAATATTTTGGCTTTTGACACAAAAAAGCCTTTTTATACAGCAGGTTATGGGCCTATAATCGCGAAATGTGGCAAGCTGAATTAAGGCTTTTTTAAAGCCTTAATAAATAATAATAAACGCAGTTAATAAAGCGAACTCCCGCGAAAGGATTGTTGATATGGTCGATACCGTAGATGCAGTTGAGGCCGAATACCCGGATGCAAATATAACCTTGCATGTCGGCTTTCTTATGATGCCTGAGTACACTCTGAGTACCTTTTCCAATGCTATTTCAGTACTGCGTATGGCCAACCGGCTAAGCGGCAGAGAGCTTTATCGCTACTCTGTATTCAGTCTAGATGGTGAGCCTTTGAGCTCCAGTTCGGGCATTGAAATAAGGCTCGATGGCAGCCTTAAATCAGTGGACGAAATGAATGTGCTGATTGTGTGCGGTGGCTACAACGTCAAAGATTACTGCACCAAGCCTGTTCTAGATGAACTGCGCGCCATGGCCAAGAAAAAAATTCCTCTGGGTGGTATGTGCACCGGCAGCTATGTATTGGCTGCCGCCGGTTTGCTGGATGGTTATCGCAGCACCATCCACTGGGAAAATATTGCCAGCATGCGCGAGCAGTTTCCCAAACTGAATATTTCCTCGAGCCTGTTTGTGATTGACCGCGATCGCTACACCTGCTCCGGTGGCATTAGCTCCATTGATTTGATGCTTAATCTGGTGGCCAGTATTCACGGCCATCAACTGGTGCAACAGATCTCCGAGCAGTTTACCTGTGACCGGGTGCGCACCGAGAAAGATCCCCAGCGCGCGCCACTGCAGTATCTGATTGGCGCCAGTCAGCCGCGACTGGTGGATGCCGTCACATTGATGGAAGCCAATATTGAAGAGCCATTAAGTCTCGATGAAGTGGCGGACTATGTGGGCATTTCAAGGCGCCAGTTAGAGCGGTTATTTAATCGCTATCTGCACTGTGCGCCGTCCCGCTACTATCTGGAATTGCGACTGTCCCGGGCCAGATTACTGCTGTTGCAAACCTCGATACCGGTGATTGATGTGGCTATCAGTTGCGGGTTTTCTACCGCGCCCCATTTCAGTAAATGTTACAGCGACCTGTATGGCAAGCCACCGAGCAATGAGCGGCGGGCATTGGCCTAGGGCACTTGTTAGTGCTGGCGATACTCAGTCGGCCTTTTATCAAACTTCCCGCGAAAGGCACGGGAGAAGTGTGCCGTATCGGCAAAGCCACATTCCTGGGCAATATCCGTAATCGAACGCTGGGTATTCTGCAGCAGCCACAGCCCGTAACTCAGGCGAATCACCCGATAAAACTTTTGCAGGCTCTCGCCGGTGTCGCCAATAAACAGACGTTCAAGTTGGCGTTTGGAAATATTTAATCGCTCGGCAATATCATTGGTCGACAGGGGCCGACTAAGATTCTGTTCCATCAATAGCAGAGCGCGTTTTACCCATTTATTTTCCACATGATAATCCGAAGTGGGCTGAGGCTGCGGTGCACTGGCTGGCCTCGGGTTATCCATCACCAGAATGCGCAGACTCTTGCGCGCCCAGCTCTGCCCCAAATGGCGCTCAATAATATAGGCCGCCAGATCCGCAGCCACGGCACCACCGGCACAAGTAATACGGTCACCATCATCCACAAACAGCTGATCTGCTACCGGCGTAACATCGGTGTAGCGGTCAGTCAGATCCTTGTGGTGAAACCAGCTGACACAGCAGCGGCGGTTGTGCATCAGCCCGGCGCGGATCATGGCAAATGAACCAGTGCAGAGACCAATAATGGGAATGTGGGCCTGATCGGCGCTCTGCAAATAATCAACTAGGTGCTGACTGCCATTTAAGGTCTCTGGCAGCAGTCCGCCGACCACCACAATATAGTCAAATTCCGCCGGGTCGCGATAGGTTTCCCAGGGTTGTACGGTCACTCCGGAACTGGAGTTAATAGGGTTTAGATTGGGGCCCATAATCGTCCAGCGGCAGTGGACCTGTTCACTGTGATCCCCTTCGTCAGCAGCCAGGCGCAGTGCATCAATAAACGCGGAAAAAGGCAGCAGGGTAAAGCTTGGCATCAGCACAAAACCCACGGATAAACTGGGGGAGGCCTGGGGGCTACTGGGGGCGGATTTGGGCATAACCTGAATATCTGGTAAAAAGAACATTTTAGGTTTGCCGACGCGTATATACAACAGATTCCCCGCCGCTGTTGAATCAAAGTGCCATTTTGCCCAATTTTTAACCGATTTCACTGGTTTTTGTCGTTTTTAGCACTGTGATTGTCAGTTTTGTTCTATCGACCTCCCTTATAAATTGCTCCAATGCCGGTCATCACCAGTCATTCCGTAGAGTTGAGACAATGAAAAAATACTCTGGCTTTAGCCTGTTTAAAAATGCCCTGAGCTACCATGAAAACTGGCAGAAACTATGGCGCAGTCCCAAGCCCAAAGACTACTACGATGTGATCGTGGTAGGTGGTGGAGGTCATGGTCTGGCCACGGCTTATTACCTGGCCAAAGTCCACGGCATTACCAAAGTCGCAGTGATCGAAAAAGGCTATCTGGGCGGCGGTAATACAGCGCGCAATACCACCATTATTCGCTCCAACTATCTGTGGGACGAGGCAGCCCAGCTCTACGAACTGTCCCTTAAGCTCTGGGAAGGGCTGAGTCAGGAGCTTAACTATAATGTGATGTTCAGTCAGCGGGGTGTACTTAACCTTGGCCACAATCTGCAGGATATGCGGGATATTGAGCGCCGGGTCAATGCCAATCGCCTCAATGGCATCGACGGGGAAGTGGTGACCCCGGAGCGCGTTAAAGAAATTGCCCCATTAATAAATATTTCCAAAGACTGCCGCTATCCGATTCTCGGTGCCTCTTGGCAGCCACGGGGTGGCACCGCCCGCCACGACGCCGTGGCCTGGGGTTATGCCCGGGGCGCAGATGCCCTGGGAGTGGATCTGATTCAAGAGACCGAAGTCATCGGCATCCGCCGCAAAAACGGTTCTGTGGTGGGTGTTGAAACCACCCAGGGCTTTATTGGAACGCGCAAAGTGGCCTGTGTTACCGCCGGCAACTCTGGGGTGGTAGCTGCAATGGCTGGCCTGCGACTGCCCGTGGAGTCGCGGCCATTGCAGGCGCTGGTCTCTGAGCCGGTCAAACCCTGCCTAGATACAGTGGTTATGTCCAATGCCGTGCACGGCTACATCAGTCAGTCTGACAAGGGAGATCTGGTGATTGGCGCCGGTGTCGACGGCTACAACGGCTACGGCCAGCGCGGTTCATTCCATGTTATTGAACATACATTGCAGGCGATCTGCGAACTGTTTCCAGCCTTTAGCCGGGTGCGCATGAATCGCCAGTGGGGCGGCGTGGTGGATACCTGCCCGGATGCCTGCCCTATTATCAGCAAGACCTCGGTCGACGGGCTGTACTTTAACTGCGGCTGGGGCACCGGCGGTTTTAAAGCCACCCCAGGCTCTGGCTATGTGTTTGCCGACACCGTGGCCAATGACCATCCCCACCCCTTGGCGGCGGCCTTTAATGTTGACCGATTTAATACTGGAGCGCTGATTGATGAACATGGCGCTGCCGGTGTGGCTCACTGAGAGAACTATTTCCTATGCTATTAATTCACTGTCCCCATTGCCGGGAAGATCGCGAAGAAGAAGAGTACAGCTACAGTGGCGAAGCCCATATTGTGCGGCCTCTGGAGCCAGAGGCCCTGAGTGATCAAGAATGGGGCGACTACCTGTTTTTCCGCAAAAACCCCAAAGGTATTCACCATGAAATGTGGTACCACGCTGTGGGCTGTCGGCGCTACTTTTACGCCACCCGCAATACTTTGAGCTACGAGATATTAGAGACCTACAAAGTAGGTGAGCAGCCTCAGATCAGCGCCCAGGGAGCAGCACAATGAGTCAGATCAATCGTCTCAACACCGGTGCGCGCACAGACAGCACTAGTCGAATCAACTTTACCTACAACGGCAAACAGATGCAGGGGGTGGCAGGCGACACCCTGGCCTCGGCCCTATTAGCCAATGGCGTTAATGTGGTGGGTCGCAGCTTCAAGTACTCCCGCCCAAGGGGCATAGTCGGCCATGGTGCCGAAGAGCCCAATGCCATTATGCAGATCGGTTCCGGCGCAGCCACTGTGCCCAATTTAAGAGCCACTCAGGTTGAACTCTACGAAGGGCTTGAATCTGCATCGGTCAATGGCTGGCCCAATGTAAACTTTGATTTGATGAGCATCACCGGCTGGTTTGGGCGCATGATGCCACCGGGGTTTTACTACAAAACCTTTATGTATCCCGCCAAACTATGGATGACTTACGAGCATTTTATTCGCAAGGCAGCAGGTCTTGGCAGCGCACCGGTTCAGGATGACCCGGACAGCTACGACAAACTGAATCAGCACTGCGATGTGCTGGTCGTGGGCGCAGGTCCTGCCGGACTGGTCGCGGCCCGTGAAGCGGCCCGGGCTGGAGCCAGAGTGATTATTGCCGACGAACAAAGTGAATTTGGCGGCAGTTTGCTCGCCTCAATCAACAGTATTGATGGCCAGGCAGCCACCAGCTGGGTCGATGAACTGGTCGCCGAGCTAGAGAGTTTTAGCAATGTGCAAACATTGCCCCGCAGCACAGCATTTGGCTATTACGATCATAACTTCCTCGGTATTTTGCAGCGCCGCACCGACCATCTGGGCATCAGTGCGGACTCAGGCTCCCGCCAGCGTCTGCACCGTGTGCGTGCCAAGCGGGTAATACTGGCCACCGGCGCCTTTGAGCGGCCGCTGGTATTTGCGCAAAATGATATTCCCGGGGTGATGCAGGCATCCTCCGTGTCCACCTATATCAATCGCTACGGCGTGGCCCCGGGCAACAGAATGATACTGTTTACCACCAATGATAACGCCTACCAGACTGCTATCGATTGGCACAGAGCTGGTCGCGCCGTAGTCGCAGTGGTCGATAGCAGATCTGCACCCAGTGGCGAGATTGTGGCAGTGGCACAGGAAATGGGTATTCGAGTAATAGCAGGCTCCGGAGTGATTGAAGCCCAGGGCGGCAAGCGGGTCAGACGCGCATTGGTGGCACCTCTCAATGGAGATGGCACAGAGATTACCGGTGTTGTCGAGAAATTAGCCTGTGATCTGATAGCCTGTTCCGGCGGCTGGAGCCCGGCCATTCATCTCAGCTCCCACACTGGTGCCAAGCCAGTCTGGGATGAGACTATTATTGGCTTTAAGCCAGGTCAGTCAGTACAAAAAGAACGCTCCGCAGGGGCCTGTGGCGGCACCTATAGTCTTGCGGGCTGTATTGCCGAAGGCGCCAGTGCAGGGGCAGAGGCGGCTAAATTAGCAGGCTGTGGTGATGGTACTGTGCATTTCCCCATGCCCCAGATTAAAGAATATAGTGAACAGCCAGCCCAGGCATTATTTCTGGTGCCCCATACCAAGGCTACTAGCAGAGCTCCCAGTCAGTTTGTCGATATGCAGCTGGATGTCAGTGCCAGTGGCATTGAACTGGCCGTGCGCGAAGGCTTTAAGTCGGTGGAGCATATTAAACGCTATACCGCCATGGGCTTTGGTACGGATCAGGGCAAGCTGGGTAATATCAATGGTATGGCGATACTGGCCAATGCCCTGGGCCAGAGTATTGAACAGACTGGTACCACCATCTTTCGTCCATCCTATAGCCCGACCACCTTTGGTGCTATTGCCGGGGCCGATGTCGGTGCATTGTTTGATCCCGAACGCTACACCGCCGTGCATCGCTGGCACCAGGAGCAGGGCGCAGCGTTTGAGGATGTGGGCCAGTGGAAGAGGCCCTGGTACTTCCCTCGGGGCGGTGAGTCCATGCAGGATGCGGTTAATCGAGAATGCCTGGCGGTGCGCAACAGCGTCGGCATACTGGATGCCAGCACCTTGGGCAAAATTGATATTCAGGGTCCGGATGCAGCGGAATTTATTACCCGCATGTACACCAACTCCTACCTTAAATTGGCCCCCGGTAAATGCCGCTACGGGGTGATGCTAAAAGAAGATGGCATGATCTTCGATGATGGCGTCTGTGCCTGCATCGGCGACAACCATTATCTGATGTTTACCACCACTGGCGGAGCTGCTGGCGTGTTGGCCTGGCTCGAACTCTGGCAGCAGACCGAATGGCCTGACTTAAATGTCTATTTCACCTCCGTCACCGACCATTGGACAACCGCCACTATCACCGGCCCCAATGCCCGCAAAGTGCTGGCTAAAGTCTCCGACGATATTGATTTAGCCAATGATGCATTTCAGTTTATGGACTGGCGGGATGGCACAGTTGCCGGTGTTGCGGCGCGGGTCTTCCGCATCAGCTTTACCGGCGAACTGACCTATGAAATAAATGTGCCTGCCCATTTCGGTCGCCATATCTGGGAAGCGCTGATTGCCGCTGGTGAAGAGTTTGATATTACCCCCTACGGCACCGAGAGCATGCATGTGCTGCGCGCAGAGAAGGGCTTTATTATTGTTGGCCAGGATACAGATGGTTCCATGACACCGGCGGATATGAATATGGACTGGGTGGTGGGCAAAAATAAAACCTTTAGTTTTATTGGCAAACGCTCATTGCAGCGCAGTGACTCGGTGCGTAAAAACCGCAAGCAGCTGGTAGGTCTAAAAACAGTTAATGGTACTCAGGTTCTGCCCGAGGGCGCGCAGGTGGTATTTGACCCTGAGCAAAAAATCCCCATGTCCATGCAGGGGCATGTGACGTCCAGTTACTTTAGCTCTAATCTGGGGCATTCCATTGCGCTGGCCGTGGTAAAAGGAGGTCATGGTCTGCTGGGCAAGACAGTGTACTGTCCATTGGCCGACGGTCGCACCATAGCTGCTGAAATTGTGAGTTCGGTTTTCTACGATCCAAAAGGGGAGCGTCAAAATGTCGAATAATATTAAACAGGAAACGCCCCTGCAGTATTTCCACAAGCTGTCCAGCCATGCCCACAGCCAAAGAGCAGAGCTATTTAATGGCGAGGTGGAGTTTGCTCTGGTAGTTAAAGAGGCCCCAATCAGCACCTTCTTGAATCTGCGAGGCAGTAGCGCCGATAAAGGATTCTGTGCAGCGGTTGCCGAGGTACTTGGGGTCACAGTTCCCACAGAGCCCGGTACCTATCACAGTAATAAAGAGGGCGGTATTTACTGGCTTGGGCCAGATGAATGGCTGCTGCTTAGCTCCATTGAAGCTGGTAGTCTGGAAGCCAGATTGAGAAAAGCAATGTCTGGGCATATTTCCATTGTCGATATCAGTGGCGGGCAGACCTTGATCAATCTGCGAGGTGACCAGCAGGCCCTGGACGTCGTACTTAAAAAATCGTCAGTCTATGATTTTGGTGCCTGGCCAGATGCCAATACTGATGCTGGCCGCTGTGTCCAGAGCTCCTTTGGCAAAGCATCGGCTGTGGTAGCGAATAAATCTGACGGCTCCTACGATCTTATTATCCGGCGCAGTTATGCCGACTATATAGCCCAGTGGCTGCTCCATGCAGGAGAGGAGTTCGGTTGTCGCATTGAGAGTTGAGCGAGGACGCCGGAGTAAAAAAATGACCCCAATACTGCCGCGGTTAGCCAAGGCGTGAGCTGTGCGCTCGGGGTCCAAAGTGCTACAGGTTATTAAGTACTACAGATAAAAAATGCTGCAGATTATCCAGCCTCCCATCCGCCACAGCTAATCGCGGGCTGCTCACAGCGGCGGCATTCCTGACTGCGCAACTGGCAGGTTTTCAGGCAGCGATGAAATTTACTGATACAGGAACGATTTTCCGCCTCCAATTCGCTGCAACTCTCAGGCTGGTTTGCCGAATAAATAGTGCGTCGGTCTATAAGGTCGCAATAACTGCGCAGCAACAGCTGTTGCCGCTGGCTGCTAGTTTGGGGATTCGGGTTAAGTCCGATATTGATTAATTCCCGCTGGGTGTAAACCGCACTGCGCACCAGACTGTAATGGTCAACGGAGTGATCCGTTGTTGCTGGATTGTTTGCACAGCCTGATAGCATGGTGATTAACAGTCCTGGAATTAATAACCCTGGGACTAAAAACAGCTTAAAAATAATATCCTTTCGCACATTGATGCTCCTTGCTAAACTTTCCGTTCCATTCGGCGTCACCGCCAAGCTAGGCGTGTTGACTATGGATGGAATATGCCAAGCTTGGCTATCAAGGTCAAGAGAGAAAATAGACAAAACGTTATGCAGCGCCCAAATCCAGACTCAATCTATTATCAGGAATTTACCCAACTGCAAAACAAATTGCGCGATAGGGTCCTGGCGTTGCGCAAAAGCCGCGGCCTGGTTCAGGAGGATATGGCTGAATATGAACTATCGGTTCGCCAGTACCAACGCATGGAGCAAGATCCCGCCGCCATCGTTTCCCTGTGGCAAGTATTCAAGCTGGCTAAGGCCCATAACCTCAATATCCATGAACTGCTCGACCTATAGCCATTGATGAGGCTATTGTTAG
>Ga0209199_1000742_pt1 | contig 43440 bp, 44 predicted proteins | sample COGITO_mtgs_1105_7_FD_184805 | JGI IMG/M metagenome (GOLD analysis project Ga0209199, IMG submission 184805) | Pelagic marine microbial communities from North Sea - COGITO_mtgs_110523 (SPAdes) (version 2) | ecosystem: Environmental > Aquatic > Marine > Epipelagic ... | reverse complement strand
CACTCTTTCGGGGACTGATTCTGCGTCTTTTTCACTGGACTCATCCAACAACATTGTTAGCAATGCAGCCATCGCATTTGACACGTCAGCATCGCCTCAAAATAGCTATGACTTGCAGGTGACTTATACCAACCAAGCTGGAACCAACAGCTTTACAGAGAATGTGAAGCTCAATATTACAGCTAACGAAACAATTGCGGCCATTAAAACGGCAACAACAGATCTTACAACCTCTGAATCTGCAGCCATGTCATTCCGTGCAACAAATTCTGCCGGTGCTAGCGATGGTATCCTTTCATCAAATTTGCAATCATTTGTAGATGCTGACACCGGGGTTGGATCATATTCTGTCACCGGCACTGACGCTGCTCAATTTACTGTTGATAGCGTAAACGGTATTATTTCTGCCGCGCTAGATTTTGAAGACAAGCAGGACAGCGGGACTAATAATGTCTATGACTTTAACGTTGTTTACACATCATCAACTGGTGACAAGTTCACTGAGACAGTTGCATTGACAGTAACAAATTCACAAGAAGAAGTTGTGACATTCACTGACAGTCAAGACGACGACTTTAGTGCTAGTGATGACACCAATGTCACTAGAGGAGACGTATTCACCACAACAGTGGACGGCGTAACTCTAGCCGCAACAGTGACTGCAGACGACACTGCCTTTACAAACGCTAAATTGGCATCGCTTTTGAACGAAGAAAATGCCCAGCAAGCGACAGCAGCGCGGGGAACTTTCTCAGTCAACGGAAGCAACCAAATTGTTTGGACATATGCTGACGCAGTTGGCAATACGTCTGACGCTCCAAACTCTATCATCCAAACAGATAAAGATATCAAGGTAGATGCCGTTACCACAACAGATGTGGATGGTGTATTCAGCGTAACCATGCTCGATACCCACATTACCGGTGGTAACACTGCTGCAGGAGACATCTTTACCCTGACTGTTGGTTTGGAAACTCTTACACATACAGGACAAGTGACATCCGCAGCGGATCTTGTTGACGCGTTTGTCGCATTGGATACGAGTGAGCTCGGATTTACTCTCGCTGACAACGCTAATAACCTTACCGTAACGATGAGAGAGCCTGGCGTTTTATCAACACCCGTTATGACTGCCACGCTAGCCGATGGAACAACTGCGTTAACAAACGGTACTGCAACTAATTTTGATGCTTCCGTTTTAGCAGCCTCCTCATTCACTACAAATGGTGTATCTGCTGGCCGCGATGCAGTTGCAAAGGTGACAACTTATGCTGGTCTCGGGGCTGCTCTAAACGCTGGTGCAACCGGTGACACATATAGTGTAGCAATTGATGGCACAACGATTTCAGCCACGGTTGGTGCTGGTGTTACTGCCGGAACATACGGCATTGCGTCACTTGTCGACGATCTCAACGCTGCAAATCAGGCGCTTGCTACACCTGTAGCCATCACATTCAGCGCATCGGGCAGTGATCTGTTGGCGACAGCTAACAACGCAGCAAGCAACCTTGACATGTCAGCGACAGTTCAGCGTAACAGTGGTGATGTTGGCACAGCCGTAATCACAACACGCGCCGCAGCTGCGGTAGCAAGGACGGTTACATTTGACGCCACGGGCACTGTAACTGCACAAAATGATACCGTAGAAGTTACCGTCAATGGTGAGGTTTACTCAGCTCAAGTAACGACTGGTGGCACCTTTGCTGATGTTATAACTGACATTGCTGGTGCACAAAATGCAGATGGTGATGCATTGAGTGCTCTCTACACCGTAACAGATGCCGGAAACGCTGCTGATATGAAGTTTACTGCCGTTACTGCCGGTGCTGCAGCTAACGCAGATACGCTCATAGACTTCACCTATGTGGAAGCGGCTGCTGTAGCCATTACTGATGCAGATGCTAATGGTACTCACAACGCGTCAGTAACCCAGGGTGTTGATACTCTTGTGTCTGTCGCCGCCACAAAGGTTGGTAGCAGCACAGCGGGTTCAGCTACAAACACATTGTTTGGTAACTACTCCACCCAAAGCTCTACTTTCGTAACAACATCAAACTCTTCAATTTCCCTCACGGAAGCCTCAAAAATTGAGTTTGGTGCCGACGCACTCAGTGCAGCTTTGAACACATATCGCACATCTTCAGGTAAAGATGGTGGAACATATTCCATCAGCGGTACCGACAGTGCTAATTTCTCGATCGACAAGACATCGGGGCTGGTAACTAACGTTGCCGATATGGATGCTGACAGTGCCACATCATTTACTTTTGATGTTTCCTACACTGACAAAGCTGGCGGCGTGTTTACTGATACCGTGACACTTAACTTGCTTAACTCTACAACAGATGACGGAACACACCTTGGTGACGTTGACTTAACTTCGTCTTCATCAGCAAATACTTCCATAACAATTCTGGATACAGCTATTAACCAGATTGCATCTGCCCAAGCGAAACTTGGTGCTATCCAGAACAGATTACAGCATAACATCGACAATCTGTCCGCAGCATCAATGCTAACTGAAACAGCTAAGGGCCGTATCGTGGACGCCGACTTTGCCCGCGAAACAACAGAGTTGTCAAAGCAGCAGATCCTTGGACAGGCAGCCACTTCCATGCTTGCTCAGGCAAACCAGTCTAAGCAATCAGTGCTTGCACTGCTTCAATAGAAACAAACAACATAAAATCAAAAAGGGGCGCCAATGGCGCCCCTTTTTATATCTTTTAGATATTCAATTACCCTTGAAGCAAACTCAGGATAGACTGTGATGTCCGATTAGCCTGAGCCAACATTGCCTGTGCCGCTTGGCTCAAAACCTGTGCGCGATTTAGCTCAACTGTTTCAGCAGCAATATCGGCATCTTGAATTCTGGACCTTGCCCCCTTTGTATTCAGGGCAATGTTCGACAAGTTACTAATTGTATACTCCATCCGAGACATGGTTGCGCCAAGGTCTGATCGTTCAAGATCCACACGAACGAGCGCACCATCAACCGCAGTTAACATTTTCTTTGCCTGGTCTACCGTAAGAACATTCAAGTCAGATACGGCTGACAAAGTTGCTGCTCCCGGTGTTTCCTGGAAAAGTCCGCCGCCATCAGCGCCAGTCGCTGCAGTAGCAATTGAAAACACGTAAGGCGAGTGGAACGTCAAAACACCACTGACACGCATTGAGTTATTATTGGCGGTGCCTTCAGTCATCAATGCAGCAGCCCCGAGACTAACAAAGTTTTCATCAGCTGGGAAAATATTGGCCGAAATTGAATTCGCTGTGAGCTCGTAGCCCTCCATCACAATATCATAGCCTTCATTCGAAACCAGCGATAGCTGAGCCCCATTTGGCGACACCTTGGCTGTGATACCAGTTGAACCAGACGCGCCATTGACCGCATCAGCTAATGCACGCAAATCTGCATCGCGCCCATTAGTTATACCAAAATCCACTGTGCCGGAAATTACCTGAGGAGCAGTATTTTTGCCATAAAGCTTGAATGAAACTGTATCTTGAATAGCCGTAGCCTGATCAGGGAATGTAATATTAACCCGCGTCTGAGCCTCAGCATAGACACCAGTTTCACCCTGAATTGCATTGATAGACGAAACTACGTCGCGTGCATTACTTCCACCATTAACGTCTACAGTTTTTGTGCCTACATTGCCATAAATCGTTAAGTTTTCTGTTTCAACAATTCCACTTGTAACACCTGCGAGCGACGTACCCAACTTTGGCTGAGCTGCAGCTTGAACCTGCGTATTATTGTCATCAGCAATACGGTTGGTAATTGTCAGCGCGACAGTTTCAGTGACCAAGGTAACGCCATCTTTCGCGTAATTTACTTCAAAATCATAGACATTATTCGTACCACTATCAGTGGGAGTGTCGAAGTCTAACCTTGCTGTCACAGCCCCTGTATCAGCGTCGACGGTAAATAAGGCTGCATCTGTTCCTGAAAGGGTAAATGTACCACCAGTAGTGTCCGCCGCAATTTTATTGATAGAGTTGGCCGTAGTTGCATCACCACTCATTTTAGTGAGTGGGATACTGACATCTCCCTCTGGTGATGAAATTGCGCTAGACGAAGCTGCTTTAACACCATTAGTTCCAACGGCAGCAGCCCCAAATGTGTCATCAGCTGTGCCTGTTGTTTTGGTAATGCTATAAGAGCCAGTAAAGTCTCCGGCCACTCTTTGTGTAAAGACCACAGTATCAGTGCTTGACTTGGTCAAAGTAAAACCAAGTGACGATGTATCAGCTGCAACAATAAGGTCTATAACACCCTCGATGTTAGCGGCCGGACCTGAATCAGTCACTGTGACTGTGTTTGTGCCGTCAGTAATCGTGTAAACATCATTGGCAGCAGCGGTTCCTTGCGCTGTCATTTGTATAGTTGCGATTTCAGCCACGCCAGTTACAGAACTTGGTGTAGAGGTCGTCCTTGTCGAAGTTGCAGCTCCAATTACGACGTCAGCAACATTCTGATTAGATGTTGAGAGCACATACTCACCAAGACCCTGTGGACGGACATCTTCAATTGATAGATATGCGGTATCGTTTGGTTGAAAACCAACCTGGAATGTCGTGTCCTGAAAATCTCCATTTAACATCTTTACACTATTAAATGTGCTGCTCTCTGCAATCCTATGCAATTCATTTTGCATGGCTACGATTTCATTATTGAGTGCCTGCCGATCTTGACCAGTATAAACACCATTTGCTGCCTGCACTGCAAGTTCTCGCATGCGGTGTAAGATCTGGGACACTTCTTCAAGGGAACCCTCTGCGGTCTGCGTCAACGAGATGGCATCGGACGCATTTCGAATAGCCGCTTCAATTCCCTTAATCTGGGAGGTCATCCGGTTCACAATAGAAGCACCCGCAGCATCATCGACCGCGTGGTTCAAGCGCAAACCTGAAGAGATCCTCTCCAGCGCCTTGTTCATTGACCCTTCCTTATTTGAAAGGTGGTAAAGGGTCGTGACCGAAGCCATATTAGTATTGATCTTACTCATAATCGTCGCCAATCCACAAAATTTTGACTAATGAATACGCTGCAAGTAACGTGCCAAGATGGAACATCGCAAAAGGAAAAACAATTTTCGTCATGATTTCAGAGCGAGAAAAACAAAACTCTTCAGTTCTCTGAAAGAACAATATCCCTCTTGGAGGTTCTCCGACACAGCTACTCATTTTTTGCTTCCATTTCTTTTAATCACAAGGAAAGGTTTGCAAAAGTTATGCCAAAACAGGCAAAACTTTTCATGCACGGCAATGGATTGGATTTTTCAGAAATTAAGGGATTTGATGAACTAGCCTAGTGTGAATAATATAGCCAGATAACAAAATCAGCATCCGTCTAAACCAAACGGCTATCATTCAGAACCTATAGGATCACCAGGGTCTGGGTCTTGACACTATTTTTTATATTTTTGACGTTGATGGAGGCCAATTCTTACTATTAAACAAAAATTAATGAAAGAAATCGTCCTGCAATAAGCCTCCTATTGGATCAAAGGAGAGATCGTCATCCAAATTGTGGTACCGTTTTTAAATCTTCAAAACAAACAAACCGCCAATAACAAAGTTATTAAACTCTTTTCTGAGCCTCACTTCTTCATAATGGAGCACTTGTATCTCCAATCGATCAAAAATTTTATGCAAATAGCTCCTGGAATGAGAGTAGCGGCCTGATTGCTCAAGAATGAAGCGGTCAGTGTCGTTCAGTTCAACCGTGAAGATAAATCTTCCACTTCTTTTATTCCGCTTTTTAACTAATGAGAAAATATCTTTCAAATCACCGACATAAATAAAAACATCGTTTGCTATAAAATAATCAAAGTCCAAAACTTGGCTGGATAGGTATTGCTGGATGTCACAATGAATGAGCTTTTGATAGTGATTGGCTGCGCTCGCCTCCTTTAGCATCTTCTGAGAGAGGTCAACTCCGACAACGAGAGCATCTAAATCACTAATTGCCTCTCCCATGAGGCCAGTGCCACAGCCAAGATCAAGAACCGAAACCATATTACCCGCAACATGATCTTTACGCATAATAGATCCAACGACCCTTGGAATTTGGTAATCCAATTCATCAACAAGCGTTCTCTCAAACGTTGCAGCATAATTATCAAATAAATTTTCTACATACCCAAGGGGCGGTTTTTTTGTTGTAATACCAGAAAGGGCATTGATTAAATGCAACACTTCAGGAATTTTTGGGTTGAGTGAAATCACACGCCGATAACCAGCAAGCGCATTCGAATGATCATTCAGTTTCGCATAGGCATTAGACCTGTTAATAAGGGCAAGCTCATGGCACGGATTTAACTCAAGAAGTTTCGTGTATTCTGGAATTGCCAAGCTGTACTGCCTCATATTTGACAGTGTCTTTGCAATATTATAAAGCGTGTCCTGATCCTCAGGTTTCAAGAGAAGTGAGGCTCTGAAAGCCTTGATAGCGTCCCCAAAACACTTCTGCTCTGCCCATAAAACACCTAAATTAAAGTGGGCTTCGTGAAGGGACGGATCCAGAGCTATTGCGCGGCTATAATCATTAATCGCATCGTCAACCCTATTCAATTCTTTAAAGGCAACCGCCCGATAGTTGAAAGCTTCTGCCAAATCTGGATTGCATTTAATTGCTCTTGAGAAATGTAAGCTGGCTTTTTGATATTCTTTTTTGTCAAAAAATAAAATACCAATTAGCAAATTGGCATAGACATGATCTGGATTGGCGCCAAGGACAATAAAATATAACTCTGTTGCGCTCCCTAAATCCCCACTTGAATGAGCCTTTATTCCAGATGCCATAATGGCATCAAAGTCCCCGTTGGCTTGATTTGGTTGCAGAGAAGCATTCATAAAATTCTACCAAGGCAGTACTTTGCCTTAAGCCCTTCCTTGAACTTCCAAATTTTATAAAGCGCTTTTAAAAAATTCAGCTCAAGCATGGTAACGACAGAATTTCAGATAATATTAGAATTGATAAACGTTTTGACCTTTTAGTTAAGGTCGCTTTACCGTCACCTTAACGGATAAAATCAAACAAGCTCTGTTGACCAATTTTTGCAAACGCTTGTTGAGCCGCCTCACGGTTTGTTAATTGAGCTTGTAGATCAGTAACCAGTTTCGCTAGGTCCGCATCATTCAACTTCGAGATATCTTTCGTGATGACTAGCTTTCGAGATTCAATGGCCTGCAATTGAACCGCGGCCTTCATCTCATAAGCTCCAAGCTCGGTTTGTTTCAAAGACAAGTGATCCATCGCTGCTCTTATGTTCATAAGATTGGTTCCCAGCAATTGGTCCATATCGGCGAGCGTCCGCGTTCCCCCAACAGTTTTCCCAGCCTCATCAATTGGAGTGAAATGCAATCTTGAGGCAATATCTTTATCAGCGGCATCTTGGCCATCAATCTCAATGTCCCGGATAGCAATAGTTCCATTTTGATCATCACTTAATAAGATTGTTTGGGTTTCCGCTTCCAAAGTGGCCACTACCCCAGTAGACGTTGATAGCAAATTGATATCATCAACTATTTTCTGAAGATTTCCAGGCTCTGCATTCGTGCTAATTTTGGCATTGCCCTTGGCTCCTGAAAGAGAAAACGACCAGTTTTGAGCATTTTCAGGTAAAGAGAATTCTAACCTTGCATTGGCATCTGCTTGACCGAAGTCTGAGAGCTCTCCCGTTAAAAATATTGAGTTTTGAACCTCGTCTATGATGTCAAAAACCCCTTTAGGACCCACTGGAGTTTGAACCCTCATGTAGGTTGAGCCCCCATCAATACTTGTCTTGACATTCATACTCTCAGAAATTTGGAGTGAATGAGATCCCCGGTCACCTTTATATTGTATAGACCCATCTGAATTTCTTTCAAATGGCTTCTCATTTGTATTAAAACCCGAAAAAAGACTTTGGCCTTGGGAATCTCGGGTGTTTGCCAAATCGACTACTGCCTCTTTTAGTTGAGCAATTTCCGTCATGATCGCCTTAATGCTAAAGCCGTCATAAATTCCATTGCCGGCTTGAGTAGTCAACTCCGCGATCCTGGTCAAAATACTAATTGATTCATTTAAAGTTTGGTCGCCCAAACGCAAACGGCTCTGCGCAAAACCAACATTTTTCTCAAAACGTTCTAGAATTTGTTTTTGCTCTTGCGCTGCCGACAAGTGAACGGCGCCAATCGGGTCGTCAGATGCCTTCAATATATTCTTACCGCTAGACACACGATCTTGCAGTTCTTGAATATTTTCATTCATTTTACCAAATTGGCGGACTTGCTGTTCCGTGAATACTTTTGAACTTATTTGCATAAAAATCCCCTAAACGACATCAATCAATGTTTGAAATAGTTCTCGCGCAGTAGACAATACCCGGGCAGACGCCTGATATGCTTGCTGATATTCAAGCAACGCCGCAGCCTCTGTATCAAGATTAACTCCCGAAAACTCAGATTTTGACTCCAAAGCAGCGTCTCGATTGGCTTCGGCAGCTTCATAGGAGATCTTGTTTGAATTTACAGCCGCTCCAACAGAGGCAACAATATTGTTGAATACCTTTTGGAAACCTCCAGAGCCAGTGCCATTGGTGTCTGAGACCTGAAAAGTAAGCATCTTGTTTAAGTTTCGATTATCACCTGACGGATTGGTGTTAGCCTGAATATTAAACCTATCACCGTTAACTGCTGATCCTCTCAATTCAAACTCATAACCAGAGAAACTTGTTAACCCGTTAACGTCAAGCTGACGAGTCGCAATGGAGTGCCCCGAGACAAGATCTAAAATCTCAACAGTTTGACTGTTTTGATTAGTCATTTCCAAAACTAACGACTCTTGCAACATCTGAGGAACTGGTTGGTCATAAGTACCGCCGACAGCTCTGGCGCCAGAGCCAGTGACTAAAACGATTAGGTCTTCCGGTGGCAAACCCAGTATTTTTATTTTTTGCGTTGCAATGCTCGATGCGTCAGCCTCAACACCGACATAACTACCCGAAGTTGAATTAACTTGTATGCCGTCGCCTGCTATTTTTGTTTGCAAATTTGCGACCTTAAAGCCAAGACTTTCCTGTGGGCTGTCAAACTTTAGAGTGTTTGACGTGTCATCAAACTCTATTACAACTCTTCCATTTGAGCCACTAACTGGCTGCCAACTAATTGACAGACCGTTAATATTTGGACTTTTGGTAATTGTACCGTCCAAAGCCAAATCGACAGCGATTTGTAAACCGTCAAAGTCGAGGTTCAACTCAGGCATCGAAGCACTCAATGTAACTTGTTGGCTTGTTATTCGGCTTACTCTTTCAGATACACCAAACCTCTCGGCCATCTGTTCATTATTTCCAACAACGCTGTTATCAACAATCTTGATTGGCTCACCCGACAGCACTCCACCACCGAAGATTTGGAGGTAGCCCGACGAGTCAAAATAAGCATTGACCCTTCCAACTTCTCCCCCTGACACCACTATTTCACCATCAGTCATCGTGAGCCTGTACAAATCACCCGCCAATGACAAGGCTAGGCTGTCACCTTCTGCGGGCAATTGGGATGGCGCTTGGGCTCCTGATAGTGACACCATTGGTGCTTGGGCTCTAATACTAGAAATAAGCTCCGCATTAAGAGCGTCTAAATTAATTGGTTTAAAATCTGATGACTTAGCGCTAGCGGAATAGCTTATAGACGAAACCCCTGATACATCTTGCGCGCCAACACCTGTGCCAAGATCATATCCAAGACCTGCTGAGTCATCTAAAAAAAACAGCTTGCTTATGGTTCCGGCAACAGGGCCAGCCGTGTTGTAAGTAAAAGTGATATCATCTGTGTCACTAACCGCAAAAACACCGTTAACTAATGGCGCAGCGTTTGCACCATTCAACATTTCCACGATGCCAGAAAGGCCGGTCTCAGTTACCGCCGCCGCTGTTTCAATCTCCGTTCCATTTATTGTAACTTTAAATTTATCTCCGGCTGCAATAGTTGGAATAGTTGGCGCGGATATCCTTTCAATTTGATAAACCTCTGCAACCACGGGCAACGTCATTGAGTATGTGGCGCTTGCAGCCGATGCTTGAGAACCATCAAAGGATTCAACATGACGGTCAGTGTTACTGTTAACGTTGAACCTAATGAGCTTGCTCTCACCACCGCTGGTACCTGACACTTCAACCAAACTGTTGAGGTGGGGGTCACGAGTGGAGTTCAGAACTTGTGTTCCAGCATCCAACTCAAAACTGTCTGACGAGGACACTGTAACAACGCCAGAAAACCTGGCAGCATTAATAATCCCTTCCCCGGCACCGCCTAAAACAATGGGCTCAGTAATCTTTTGCCCATCTTTATTAATGACACGACTTGAGAAAAGCGGGGCTCCTTCATTGAGGTTTTTGAAAACTATGTCATTACCTGAAGAGTTGCTCAGAAAAATGCGTTCCCCGCTCAAAGACAAGGTTGCCTTGACACCAGTGTTCGTTGTTTCACGGTTAAATGCGTCAGCCAAGGCTGATAAATTATTTGGATTGACTGAAGCTTGGAGTGTCACTGGCTCGTCATTCATTGATGTGAGTTCAAATTTTAATTGCCCACTCTGTTGGAACGAAAACAGCTCCACTGTTAACTCTGCATCGGCACGAGCACCAATATCATTAAAAGATTTATTGAGTTCTGCAGCAACATCACTGGCATGTGAGCCAGCACTTATAGTCACAGTTCTCTCTTCACCATTACTCAATTTAACCGTGAAATCACGGTCAACTGTCGCATTTGAGGGCACAACACCAAAACCACCAAGAGCTGACGCACCGGTTCCGTTACTGCCTGTGTCAACAGTATGATGCCCTCCCATCTCAGAAATACTTATGTCTGATCCACGATACATATCTTCTGGTCGATTTAAATAATCACCAACATATGTGGCTGATGCAGAGAAACCATTTTGAATAGTCAAAAGAGAGTTAATGTCGGATGTGTTTAACGATGAGCCAGCTATGTGCCTACCCTCACGGGTAAACACCTGAATATCGGAAGCGTCAACTGCTTCAGTCAGTATACCTGCCACCACTCCTGCACCCGATACAATTTGCGCACGATTATCACCACTTGTTTTAAACTCCCCTGATGATGAAACCATAGAAATTGCGCCAGAAGATGCTGCCATAAACATCCCAATGTCAGCTAATGAAAGATTATTGTTAGATCTTAGAACGCCATTATTGAGCGCTTTTGCTATTTCAGATCCAGAACTCCAAAATTTATCTACGGCTGCCATGGGAAAAGCAGTGTGGTATGAAATATCAAAAATGTGAGGCCCATTATTAGAAGCCCCTTCAAGCTCAAATTTTAACTGGCTGGCCGAAGCCAAATCATCTGTGGATAACAGAAACTTTGCAGATGATTGTTTTGCAAATGAGCTTAGTTCAATATTTTCAGTTCCAGCCGGAATTGTTGCAACCAACCCATTTCTCAAAAACTCTGTTGCTTCAACAGGCGATTGTGAATTCAAAAGGGTGTCTGAAATAGGTTTTTGAATCAGGGCTGAGTCATCTTTAATTAATTGAACTTTCAATTCTGATTCGCTTAGATTTTCATTATTTGCAAAGACCATTTTTGCAGATGCTGCAGCAATCTCTTGCGGTCTTTTTAATAAAAACTGTATTGTCGAGGCCGCGTCTTCGTTCCTTTTTAATGTGTAGTAGTCGCCATCATTTGGCGTACCAGAAATTTCCAAGACAAAACCTGGCCCAACTATTTTATCCTTCCCAGTCAATGGCTCTTTTATGTCCAAGCCAGTTAAAACCCAACTTTTTTCAACTGAATTATATGTCAAATCTAATTGATTTTCAGGCAAAAGGTCTAGATCTGTTACTTGGAGCTCAACAACCAAAGATGATGTGCTTGCGGGGCTTTTTTCTAACAATAATCCATTTGTGCTAAACATTTGTCTGCCAGAGTTTCCATCAAGATCTACACCCATTTTGTGTTGAGTGTTAAATTCAGTGCTGACCAAATTTGCAAGATGGTTAACCTCTTTTATAACCTCGCGAACCATGGCATATGCATCAGCAAGACCCGCTAAAACACCAGATTTTATTTGAGAGGTAGGCGCAGAATTTCCCCCAGATTTAAGAAAATACTGCACGACACCAGTCTCATTGCTGAAGCCTAAAGTAACAGAATTATTCTGGTCTAAAATCACTGGTCCCACACCCGAAGAGCCAAGAGAAATTGACGCAACTCCTCGGTCTGAATAATTTACCGTAATGTCAGTGAATTTTGCGATGTCGTCTATTAAACGATCCCGTAAGTCAAGCAACGAATTTGGGGATTGTCCACTCTGGCCTGAAGATAAAATGCGTGAGTTAACATTACCAAGTTCACCAGTTAACAAGTTCACTGCTGTTACAGCATCCTGAGCAAGAGAAACACTCCCAGCTTGCTGCTTATCAAGCAAATTAGAGAGTGAATTAAAGCTTGATGCCAGTGCATCGCCCTCTTCAACTGCTACAACTCTGGGAGCTAAATCACCAGGTGACGAAGCGACATCACCGAGAGCACCAAAAAACCGTCCTATCTGACTTCCCAAATCAGCATTGGAAGGCAATAAAATATTTTCAAGTTGTTCCAGCTGCTCCAGATACTTCTCAGCTTGTTCAAAACTACCTGCAGTCATTCTTGCTCGGTCAAAAAGGAAAGCGTCGAAAGACCGGCGTATATCGGCAACACGCACCCCAAGTCCTGCCTGACTGGACAAGCTTGTTATACCACCCTGGCTCGCCGTAACCTCTTGAAGAGTTGCCTCACGTCTTGAGTAACCCTCAGTGTTCATGTTGGCAATATTCTGCCCGGTTACAGCCAATGACTGCCGGTAGGCTTGAATTCCACTTTTTCCAACGTCAAATAGACTAGTCATTGGTGCCTAACTCAATCGTTCTTTGGAGGACTAGCAACGCCCAACCCAAATTGTTTAACCAGAGCCTCGGCAATACCAAGGTTCATGTTTTGCGCCATGGATTTGGCACGTTCTTGTTCCAGCATTTCAATGTAATTATCGCCTGCGCTGCTGCCCAAAATATCATCAGCCAGCTTTGACTGACGGGCTTGTTTTAAAAGCGTCTGGATGAAAATTGCTTCAAATTGCTCGGCAGCAGCACGCAAATCTTCAGGCGCGCTTTGACGCTGCACCAGCTCAGGGCTCAACAGATTACCAGTTACTTGAACCATTTTATTCATCAGATGCCCCCTAAATTACGATCAGCTCTGCACGAAGTGATCCCGCTTCACGCAAGGCTTCAAGAATGGCCACAAGATCTGATGGCGTTCCACCAACGGCATTTAGCGCATCCACAATCGACGATAATTCGACCCCTGGATCAAAAACAAAGGCACGCGCCAACTCTTCCTCAGCCGTAATTGTTGTATCCGGTGTTTCAACAGCCGCGCCGGGTGCGGTTGCAGCGACACCATTGGCCACCGCCATTTCTTGTGTTTGCGTTATATCTACATCCTCTTTAACACGGACTGTCAGGGAGCCATGCGTTACCGCCGCCGCAGATACCCTGACATCACCACCAATAACAATGGTGCCAGTTCGCGCATTAACCACGACCTTGGCACGCGGCCGAGCGGGCTCAACTTCAATATTTTCAAGAAGGCTAACAAATGAAACTTTTTGCTCTGGATCCATTGGCGCTCGCACTTTAACCGTAGTCGAATCAAGTGGCACGGCAACACCGCCACCAAAGACGTCATTGATCGCCTCAGCAACGCGATTTGTTGTGCTAAAATCACCCTGATGAAGGTTCAGCAATATATTGGCATTGTCCAAAAACGGCGTTTCAATCATTTTTTCAACGCTTGCCCCACCCGGAATTCGGCCAACAGTGGGAATATTGACGGTCAAAGAAGATCCGTCACCGCCAGCAACGCCTAAACCACCTACCATCAAATTACCCTGAGCTACCGCATAGGTTTCACCATCAGCGCCTAACAAAGGGGTCATTAACAAGGTGCCACCTCGAAGCGATTTCGCCTGACCAACCGTTGAAACAACAATATCGAGTTTTTGCCCTGGCTTAGTAAAAGGCAACAATTCGGCGGTAATAATAACTGCGGCTACATTTTTACCGTTCATATTGGCGGCACTGGTCACAACACCAAATTGGCTAATCATTGATTGCATAGACTGCTGGGTTAAAGCCGCATTGCCGTCACCCGTACCAGCAAGGCCAACTACAAGACCATAACCAACAAGCTGGTTCGAGCGAACACCTGCAATCGATGTTAAATCCTTGAGGCGGTCAGCCTGCACTGGTAATAATCCAAAAAGGCTGGCAGCAAGGGCAATAGCGCCGATTTTGATGATTTTAAGCATGAATGATCACAGAGCCTTTGGCATGGTTAAAATGGAGAAATTGTTCGCATCAGCTGACTAAGCCAACCGGGCTGAGATGCATCAGCAAGATGGCCTGAACCAGTATAGCGGATTTGCGCATCTGCAAGCCTATCGGACGAGACGATATTGTTGGCGGAAATATCCTCAGGACGCACAACGCCGCGTACCCGCACATATTCATTACCGTTATTCAGGGTCAGTTCTTTTTGCCCCTGAACTTCCATATTTCCATTGTCAAAGACCCGAACGACTGTAACCGACAATAACCCGCTAAAGCTGTTTGACTGCACTGCATTGCCAGAACCGGCAAAGCTGCGCGATGTGCCTGCATTCAATCCAGCGGGATCTTTGTCAAAACCGCCGGTTAGCATATTTGGCAGAGCAGTTGGCAAGGTAACGCCAAAAGCATCCGTTTTGCTAGACGACGCTGTCTGCGCCTTGGTTGCAGCATAGGTTTCGTTAAAGCTGACTGTCAGAATATCACCAATCCGGCGCGCACGCTGATCGGTGGGAAAAAGGCCGCTTCGCCCTGGCTGAAAAATCGCCCCATTTGTGGTAGTGGATTTAGCCAATATTACGGGCATTTCAGCCGGTTTAAATGACTGGCTGACAACCTGTTCAGTATAAGTCGAACAACCACCGATCAACCCACCAAGAATGGCAATAAATGCAAATTTGAAACAAACAACTTTCATAAACTTAAAACCTCCAGACCGGCAAAAAATGATTAGAGGTTTTGTGCGATATAACGCATCATTTCATCAACTGAAGTGATTGTCTTCGAGCTGACCTCATAGGCGCGCTGAGTTTCGATCATATCAACAAGCTGCTGAACTACATTGACGTTAGAGCTTTCCAAGGCGCCCTGAACCAGACGGCCCATCCCTTCTTGAAAGGGGTTGGCAATAATTGGTGCGCCACTCGCTGGTGTCTCAATCAGCATGCTCTCACCATTTGGTTGAAGGCCTTGCTTATTTGCGAAATCGGCTAATGTGATCTGGCCCACCTCTTCGGCGTCAACACCACCGGGCATTTGCACAGAAACGATGCCATCTGATGACACATTAACTGAGGTTGCGTCTGCTGGAATTTGGATTTCTGGCTGAAGCGGATAGCCACTAGCAGTTGTGACAACGCCCTCGGCATTTCGTGAAAAGGCGCCCGATCGAGTGTAGCCAATCCGACCATCAGGCATTAGAACTTGGAAAAAACCGTCACCTTCAATCGACATATCAAGTGAGTTGCCAGTATCAATCAGACTGCCTTGCGTGAATATCTTATTAGTATTCAGCAACCTTGTGCCGGTACCAACTGAAAGACCGGAGGTTAAGCTGGTATTTTCAGATGTGTTTTCGCCTGCACCACGTAGAATTTGATAAAGAAGCGATTCAAAATTTGCACGATCACTCTTGAAGCCTGTGGTATTCACGTTTGCAAGGTTATTAGCTATCACCTGCATTTTCACTTGTTGGGAATTCAAGCCGGTTTTGGCCACATGCATAGCAAAAGTTGACATTTTTTCGAAGCTCCATAAGAAATCGTATTTCCACTTAAGAGCAAGTTTTATGCCAACCCCCGTATCTAGCCATTTGGCATGCGCAGTAAAGAGGCGCTGCTTTCATCAAGATCCTTCGCAATAGATATGAGCTTCGTGTTCAACTGAAAGCGTTTCATCAGTTCAGTATTTTGGACCAATTCTTCAAAAACATTCACATTGCTCTCTTCAAGATAGCCCTGCTGCAGCAGGGCATTTTGGTCAGGGTTAAAAGTTTCACGATTAAAACCATCTTTTGGGCGCAATTCACCGTCTATATCTTTAATGATATTGCCTTCACTATCTGAGTTTAACGCAATTTGATTTATTAGAACGCGCGTATTTGGTTCAGCGCCAACTGGCTGAATATAAATTTGGCCGGACTCAGATACAAAGATTTTCTTGAACGGTGGCACTTCAATAGGAACGAGGCTAGTATCAAGCATTTTTTGGCCAACACCATTTAACAAGTAGCCTTCCATTCCACGTACAAAATCACCCCGCCTACTAAAGGACATTTTTCCAGCCATATTTTCGACCATGAAATAGCCTTTACCCTTAATGGCAAGGTCAGTTTGTTCACCTGTGAATTTAATCTGACCTTGTTCATCAGAAAATAATCCAGCCTCACTCTCACGCACAAAAGCACGGCTTTGAAGCTGATTTTCGGCACTGAGATAGAGTGACCCAAAGCTGCCCCCAATCTGATCACTTCGAAACCCAGGCACGTTTGAATTTGCCATGTTTTGCGCACCAACATTTTGTTGGATCAACGTTGCATGCATCGTATGCAAGGCAGTGTGGATCATCTTATCCATAGGCTTATGTCCTTACCCCAAACCGAACCATCAACGGATGTTAATGATTGTTGTAGTTAACGTCGTCGTTGTTTCAATCGCCTTTGCTGATGCCTGAAAGTTTCTTTGGGCAGTGATCAAATTTACCAACTCTTCGGTAATATCCACATTGGAACGCTCAAGCGAACCAGAAAGGATGTTACCATAACCTTCTGAGCCGGCTTCGCCAACCTGCGCCTCACCAGAAACTGCGGTTTCAACATAGGTGGCGTTACCAATCTGCTTTAGACCGTTCTGGTTGTTAAAGTTCGCCAAAACAATCTTACCGAGCGGGTTATTCTGTCCATTAGTATAGTTAGCACGGATCGTTCCCGATGCATCAATTTCCAAACCGTCAAGACGACCAGATGTGAAACCGTCCTGCTCAACATTTAGCACCGAAAAGGGCTGGGCGAACTGAGTTGATTGACCAAAGTCAATATCCAGCGCTATTGAGAAACCTTCTTCTTGCTTTTCATAATGGACATTGTTTTTTGGGCTAACAATTTTACCCGCGTTATCAAAGGTCAACTCACCTTCATCAATGTAGAGCGGATAGTAGCCTTCAACAAGATTATCAGGTGGTGTCTGTACTACTTCCCCAGCAGCATTCACATAAAGAGCCACGCCCTGTTGTGTCTTTGCCTGAACAAGATTGTAAATCTTGGGAACAGTTCCCACACCAAGGGGCACATCATCCAGACCAAGGCGGGCCGCACCCTTAACTTTAATTGTTGACTGGTCACCTGTCGTACCAGTTGTAAAGGTAAAGTTATTTGTAGTGCCGTCATAGCGCACAACTACACCACCAACAGTATCCCCTGTCTCGGGATCTTGAATTTGGTTAATACGTGATTGCAGTGCTTCAGCAAGTGTTGAACCAACATAAAATCCAGATGGTAACTCAATAACACCGCTAATGCCATTTACTGATACGTTGAAGATATTTTCACCACCAGTGTTGTTAAGGCGGAATACGCTAGTCAAATCTTCATTTGCAGTATCACCAACCGAAATTGCTGGTGTTGAGGCTAGTCCTCGACCAGCTTCTGCTATTACATCATTCTTTGATGTGCCTACTGACATAAGGTGGTTATCACCGCTGAAGTGAGCAGTAGAATCAATAACTGACCCATCCACTTGCGATAAACTATAGCGACCTACCAAAATTCCTGAAGCTTTTTGCTCCTCCACAACACCCAATGCACCATTTGTATCAATGTACTCACCAGTAGAACCACTCGCAAAAGTAAAGGTTTGAGTGTCACTGTTGTACGTCACTGACGCGCCATAGCGTTTGTCGTTTAACTGAATTTCTTCACCATCTGCAACAAATGGCTCCGTGGTTAAAATCTCACCACCTCGGATAAGGGAAACACTTGCGTCGTCTTGAGTTGGAATTCCAAGATTGTTGCTTTCTTCGGCGGTCGTCGCACCAAAGACTGAAAAAGAGTTAAAGTTACTTTCAGTTCCCGTACCAAGCACCGTCCGGTCAACGGTAAATTGAAGGCGCTGGGTGACCTCATCATAATTGACCTTGATCGCTGGGGCACGTTCATCAACCCAATCTGTCGTAACGGCCAGATCTTGCGACATGTCGGCCTTTTTTAAGCCAAGCACATCAAGCGAGTCTTTTGAGACACCGGCAACGGTTTGAGTAATATTAAACTGGCCATGACTTACTTGTAGGATATTTCCCGTTTCAACAGTAATAACAATGTCGGCATAATCACCTGCAGTGGTCGTGCCATCATTGTCGAGTGCTGCAAGATCAGCCGCGGTAATTGTTACCGTATCGCCCACAGAATAACCAAAACCTGTTGCATTAATAAGCACGCTTTCGATTTCACCACTGGCGCTGGTTTTTACATCAAAGGTTGCACCAGTGCCGTTTGCAGACGTTGAGGCGACGCCACTTATAGTTTTGCCGGCTGGAAAAGGCGTCAAAGCAGTTGGGTCTGTCGTAATTTTGAAGTTAGAGCTTAGCGGTTCAAGGTTAGCAATAGCCATGTTCGTGTAAGCATGTTTTGTTGCATCACCTTTTTCACGAACAATAATTTTTTGACTACTAAAGTTGACTGCCGCACCCTCATACACATTATCCGAACCCTCAAAAAAGGCTTCAACCTTCTCTGACTCGTCACTCATAACAAAAATATTGGTTTCTGTGAGAGTAAAGCCATCATCCGGAAATGCCAAACCAGTGGTGTTAATGGTAATAGAGTTAGAGCTGGCGTCGACATTGCTGACGGTAAATTCGCGGCCGTTGATTGCAGAACCAGCAAGTGCAGAAGAGTTAGTAAAGTCACCTGCAATTCTAATCTTCTCATTTATTGAAATGTTACTGGTTCCATTAGCCCCAAAATTTACCGTTAAAGTGTTTTCCGTGGAGTTGAAAACAATTGTTGATGCACCACCACCCGCATTAGTCACCTGCGTTTTGTTATCATAGACACTGAGATTTGGCTTTTTGCCCTGGTAAGAATAGACCATAAACTTATCTTCGGTATTTACGGAACCAGTCGTTGGCGTGTCTGTTGAACTTACTAAATGTTTTAAATTTACTATCTGGCTTTCGGTCAAAATCGCATCCATCTTTGAACCAGCTGCACGTGCAAAAAGCTGGTTTGAAACACCAAGTGCGCTTGCACCAGCAACAGTGTCATTAGACCGCGAGACAGCATAGTTATTCAGTGCTTCATTGATTTTAGCCTGAGAGTGAGCGAGGAATTGTTCTACCGTAAAGTCAGGAGATGCTCCAGTTAATGAAATACCCTCGACATCAGCAACGTAACTGGCACCAAGAAGATCAACATTAATTGAGCTTGTCAGGCCGGTTGATGACCCATCAGCGTTTAATTTGAAAAGGTTGATATTTAGAGTGTCGTCAACGTTCTGTACAACCTGAATTTTGCTGTCATCGCCATAGGCGGCGTTAATTGCCCGCTCGACTTCGGCTGCCAGTTGCGTTGCGTTATATTTTCCCGGACGAAGATCAATGTTAACTGGTTGGTCACCATTATCAACATTGACGGTTAAAAAGTTTTTGCCCCAATAAACGCGGCTGTCAGCATCGCCACTTTCCCGCGTTGCGTTAAACAAAACCGGATCGGTAACAATTTCAACAAGCTTGTCACCCTCTTCACCAAAATCAAATTCTGTTTGTTCACCGGTTAATTTCGCTGGCTGCGATGGGATCTGCTGCTGCAAATCATCAAGCTTGTAAAGGGCCGAGCCCTTTCCTTCAATAAAATAGTTGTCATCCGGAACCTGCGTTGTTTGAGCTCCAAAACGGTCAATAAAGATCTGGTTTCCGGCATCGTCAACTGACGGAACAAGGTCAGGGTCAATAACCGTGTCATTGATCACCAAGCGCGTATCATATTTGTTTGTTGGGTCTGCCGCAGACGCCGATTGTGTCTTGATGAAATACATCGTTGCAATAGTTGGGTTGCCCAAATCATCAAAGATCGTGATTGACGTTGAATTGGTAAAGGTGTTTGGATTGGATGGATCAAAAGTATAGCCGTCGGCAAATTCCGGCCTAGCTGGCACCACATCGGCCGCCGCCGGAACGTTCACGCCCAATTCAATATTACTTGTCGCTTGCGGATCACCCGACGTAACAGGCAACTGCAACGGCAGGGCGCTATCAAGGTCTTTTGCGGTTACTGAGCCATCATCGTTAACCGGATAAACAAGCAAATACTGACCAGCAGAATCAACAACATAACGGTCGTTATTAACGTTCAGCGAGCCATTTCGTGTGTAAACCTTCTGCGCTGAAGTCAGGGATGGCTTCAAAGTAAAAAAGCCCTGACCCGAAATCGCCAAATCAAGCGCGTTCAAAGATGAGGAAATATTACCCTGCGTAAACTGCTGCTTAATGCCTTTCAAAATTGTACCCGAACCAATCGATGATGACGCATTCTGCAATGGTGAGGTGGCAAAAATATCACCAAATTCTGCGCGGCTTCGTTTAAAACCGGTTGTTCCAACGTTCGCGATATTATTTGAGGTTGCTGAAATATCGGCCTGTGACCCGTTCAACCCTGTTAAAGCAGTATAAAATGACATTCGACTTAACTCCCATTAGGCGGCCCTTTCACTGGGGCCCTTTTGCATAAAACAGATTTAGTTCTTAAAGCTCACAACATCGTTTGCCTTAACGCCGCCAAAGCCTCGAACGTCATAGACAACATCTTTGTTACTGCCCCCTGTCGAGGCTGCCAGCACCTCGCCAAAGACCGAAGCGCCAACGGCCTGCAGCCCCTCACCTGTATCGGCATACGCTTCAACGCGGAAAAAGGCATTTTCATTCAAAATATTCTCAGGGATATCATCCCATGCGAAACCAACAAGTCCGGCTGGCTGTGGGCCAAGGTCTTCGGTGTGAAGAATTTCGCCAGCTTCAGACCGGTAAACAATATTTGTACTATTTGACGCTGTTGGAATATCAATCGCACCCGAAATGCTGCCTTCAGGCGATGCATAGGCATTTCCACCTGGAACCAGAACCGAATGACCAAGCATATTTGCCGCGGTTGCGATGCGGAATTCTGACAGCTGGCCGGAATACAGACTATTTAGGCCTTTTAACGATTCATTCATTTCAGTGATGCCTGTTACCGTCGAGAATTGCGCCATCTGTGCAATCATCTCGGTATTGTCGGTCGGTTTAAATGGATCCTGATTTTGAAGCTGTGTTGTCATCAGCTTTAAAAACTCGGCCTGTCCAAGAGAATCCTTTGGGCCAGACTCAGCAGTTTGTTGCTTGATACCCAGCTTGTCCAAAATGGAATTCAACGAATTATTGTTGTCGATTGTACTCATTCTTAGGTCTCCTGACTGAACCCTACTTACCCATATTTATTGTGCGCATCATCAGTGCGCGTATTGTTGAAATGACCTCTACATTATTTTGGTATTGGCGACTTGCCTCGACCATCTCGACCATTTCTTCATTCTCATCAACCGCTGCGCGATAAACAAAACCATCAGCATCGGCACTTGGATGATGCGGCATAAATGCTTTTTCCGGAGCCCGTGTAACTTCGGCAACTGTCACAACATCAACCGTTGAAACACCCGAATGTTTCAATTGATCGGCATAGGTTGTTTGAAATACTGGTTTTAGCGCGCGAAACGCCTCTTCTTTCGTGCTGGCAATCGTGCCGGCATTGGCAAGGTTACTGGCAACCGTATTCAACCGGACAAGCTGCGCCGCCATCGCCCGACCTGAAATATCAAAAATATTTTTGATTTCGCTCATCATTCGCCTCTAATCGCCGACATCAATCCGGTAATCCGGTTATTGAGAAAGGTTAAAGTAGTCTGATAGCGGGTGACGTTTTCAGAAAATTCCATCTGCTCGACACTTAATTCAACTGTATTGCCATCAAGTGACGGATTAATTGGCTCACGAAACAGCATTTTATTGTCTGTTGAGGCAACCATTGTCGGAAAATGCTGTTCGTTTGTTGTCTGCAGAGGGCCGATGCCGACATGCCGTTTTATTTCTGAGTCGAAATCAAGATCACGGGCCTTGAAATTGGGCGTAGCGGCGTTGGCAATGTTAGATGCCAGAATTTCATTGCGGCGCGAACGCAGTTCGAGCGCCTGTGCATGAAAATTCAAATATGAGCCGATCTTATTCATTTTTCTAAGAATTCCGTCCTAGGCTGTGTATTAAATTAATGGTCATGAACCTGCGATTTGGTGTAAATTTTGCAAATAGGATGCCAAAACAGACATGGAGCAAAAAATGAGTAGAGTTTCCCTCCAAAATGGTGGCGGCCCCGGGTCATCAATTTCACTGGCACCTGAAACAATCAAAGTGCGTAACGCACTAATTGAAAAATTCACTGGTGAGCCGCTGGATGAAATGAACCATTTTATGAATACAGCTCTTGCCACTGAGCAAAATGAATTGCGGCGGATCGGCATTTTGGCCGCGCGCATCTTTCTACTACGGACGCGCATCGCCAATCTTCAGGATTTTAACCGTGACCCATCACTGACAGATATTTCGGAAATCAATGTTGGCGCGCTTGATCTTGGAGGCGAAAATATCAATGCCGTCAATGATGATGATGATGAGGTTGTTACCGAAATTGAAGATGGCTGGGCACGTCTTAAAATGACCTCACCAGGCGAAGTTCAAGGTGTGCGCTTCTTATCAGGCGCAATCATTGATGCCAAACCTGAAGATGCCGAAAAGCTAATCCGGTCGGGAAAAGCTGTTCGCGTTGATGAAAATGGCAATATCATCGAATTTCATGAAGATGATTTTGACAATCAAGACGCCACAAACCCTGCCGTAGAGGCCGAGGATCATGCCGCAGATGAAAATGGCGGCAGTGAAGCGAATGATAGTGATAATGCCAATGATGATGAGACTATGCCATCGGCGATGACCGAAGAACAAACCGCCGAGGCAGCAAATGACGAACAACCGGTTATGGCCACCGCGGATAACGCAACAAGTGATGATGCCACCATTGCCGATGCCGCCGAGATCGCACAACCAACTTCAGCTGATGATGAATTATCAATTAATGCAGATGACAAAACATGATCTATCATATTGGTAAAATCGCAATCTGGTTTGCCATTGCCTTTGGCCTTGCCGCCTGTCCGGCGGAACGGTTCCGGCACGAAAAATATCTCTGTAAAAGCGTCAGTTTTGATCTTGAGTCAATCATTGTGAATGACACCGATATTGGCGGTGAAGTCAAAATTATTAGCTATGGCAATGATAGAACCGCCATCATCAAAGCCATCAGTGACAATCATATTGAAATTGAAGCCAGCCGCATGACGCTAGAGCTGGATCGTAATGATGGCAGTGTCAAGATCAGCCGCGGCACCCGATATGCCCGCCTTGAGTGCGAGCGCAGTATTTTCATCATGTGAGGGCTTGTTGGAACTGGCTGCTGGAGAAAGCGCCTAGGATTTAGTGGGCCCATGAAATTTGACAATAGCTTCGGCTTCATCTTGGCCAATGCCTGTCGCCAGCGTTAATTCATTTGCCGCCGCCCCGTTCCGCGCCAATTCAATGGCACGGCTCACTTGCTTGTCACCACTGAAATTTTGCGCTAAATCGGCAAGCTCTTGCCGGCTTTGATCAAAGCCTTCGGCCAGACCACCAGTTTTTTTCTCAATTTCGCGAAGCCGCTCGCCAATTGTTTCAAGGCTGAGGTGAAGCCGGATAACTGTATCGCCAATTTGCGCCAGATTGTCAGCAACTGTCGCAACACGCCGATCAGCAAGACGTTGATTAAGCAGAATTTTGGAAGCCACAAACCCAACCAACAACAGCACCACAGCCAAAGCTGTCAGAACCACAATGATAAAAGGATTTTGGAAAAAACTGGCCATATCTGCCATCTGATAAAACCTTTAAGCGAAACTGATAAATAGCCCAACAATTCTACTATGCCGGTTTATCATCGTTATCGGCAATATATTTTTGCAATTCGTCGGGTATCGCCGCTTTAACGGCGGCGCGTTTTTGCAATTGATCGAGGCGCGTGATCACCGCTAAGACACGAGAACGGTCTACCTCATCTAATTTTACAGTTCTGAACAATCTATCCCTGTGCATTTCCAGAAATGCCTCAAGCGCCAAACATTCATCAGCAAAACATTTTGCCGATAAATGTGGCGCAGACAGCCCGTCAAGCATGTACTCAACATGCTCAATGATGTCAGTCGCAGAAAGTGAATTAGCCATTACAGTGCCCTAACCCGTAATCAGCTCTTCATCTCCCTATACGCATCCATCAATGCTTCTGAAATGCGATCAATATTTATCGGATATTCACCACGCTTGATGGCTTCTTTAATCCGATCTACATTCACGTCATCAATTGGCGCTGATGATGCCATCTGTTTGATCGATGCCGGCACATCGGCAGACTTCAGCTCGACACTGTCGCCAGCATTTACAGCTGCGGCAGACGAAACTTTTGTTGCCTCTTGTGATACCCGATCAGGAACAGAAGCTCTGCTTGGTTCCACACGACTAACAGTGTTTTTTACAATACCAACCATTTTAGTTGACCTCCGATATATCATTTACGACATGAGTACGAATTTATTTAGTAATTATTTTCACTTTTTTTTCTGACACCACGCGGCCTTCAATAATAACCTTACTTGATTGGTTCAAAACCTTCAATAAATCACCCATTTGAGCATTATCTAGAGCAAGGCCAGAACCAGCAACGGTGACGCCGCCAATCTGTGTTTCAATGGTGACAAGCTGGTCTTTTTCAACCAGCCAATCCATTTCAAGATGCCGGTTTCGCACGACCTGATTGACGCTCAATGAACGGTTTGTTTTCCGGCCAACAACATCATCTAGCTTTTCAAAATACCCAACAAGACGGTGATCGGGGCTTGCTACCAGCACCAGGTCATCATGAGTGATGACTTCGCCGCGCCGCAGGCTGCGTGAGAGCTTGACAATGTTTGCGCTGTGATTTGAAGGCTGCGCTGCGGTTTTAGCATTACCGCCCAAAATAGAAACAGGGCTGTCTAATTGAATTTGCGTTCGAACCGCAATCGAAAACCCATCTTCGTCACTGCAGGAAACGCGAACCGTCTTATAGCTGCCGAACATTGGTTCAATCGTCAAATCAGCAGCGCAAGGCAAAAATTGTCGATCTTGACTGATCGCAGGGTCGGCAGCAATGCCAAGCAAGGCCAAGGATGATTGAATTTCGGCTTTGATCATCGCACCTGATAAGGTTTGGCTTGCCATCACCAAAGTGCTGGCGAGGCACAAGCCTGCATAAAGTCCAAAAATGCCAGCAGTTTTACCCACCAAAGAAATAGATTTCATTTGTCCGTCCACTGCCACCTTGTGAGGGGCTGTTTTCTGGTTTTGCGCCAGTTAGCAAGGCCTTGATCTGGTTCAAAGATGGTAGGCGAATGGTTTTTTTGGCATAGAGAAAATTCGGATTGCCCCGCACAAAGGCATGCCGATTTACCTGAACAATAGCCATTTCCACAAATTTCATATTCATGCCGCTGCCGCCATAATAATCATTCATGATATGACCAAGGGTTTCATCTTGCGCCACTTCATGTGTTTCCGAATAATCGGGATCCATGCGAAACGGATGTGAATTTGTGGCATCTTCAACACCGCCATTATCACGCGCCCCATAGGTCAGCACGACAATTGGCTCGGCAATGGCGGTATTCATGGCAATGCTGAAAAGGCATGGAATTACAAACATCAAATAGCGCATTAATTCATCTCCAAAAACGTCGCAAGCTTGCCGTTCAAATCAGCAGGCTTGCGTTGGCGACTAAGCGGTTCGAGGATTGAATGCCCTTCACCAGCTTCGATTACCCGCAAAACCGACCATTTACTGTCAACGCCAGAAACCATTGCCAGGCGGTTGACCTGAATGCCTTGCCGCATCCCAAGGGCAACATGCAGCTTGTTATCCTCTAATTTAATTACAGCCTTTAGTGGCAGACATAAAGTGGCTGATGCAATCGCCTTGGCATGGCTTTCAAGCCTATTCAGCAAAGCGGCTTTTACTTTATCACGTTTGGTTGTGCTTAATTTGCTGATCAGCAGGCTTGGTGAACGCTCACCAAGTTTCAGCTTGATCTCGTCCCGAACCGCGCCAAGCGGTGTTAGCTGGCTACCAGCGTAAAGGCTGGTTGTGATGATGGCACGCAAATGCTGACTTTGGCCAAGCCCAAAATCAGTGCTGAAACTTTCAAACGCAATATTGGTTGTAAAGGCAAAATCACCGTCACGGATCGACGCTTTGCCATTCATTAGAGCGTTATAATCATAACGTGCATCGCGTTTTATCTTTACCGGATCAAGAACCGTCGCCGCTTCATTGTATAGTGTCAGGTTGGTGATATTTTCCAGCTGCCGATAAAGATCAACCATCATCATTGAAGGCATCGTTGACAGCCAACCCGGAACCGAACGTGTCATCGACATTGTTGGCGCAAACATCGTCAAATGGCCGACTGCGCGATCATGGCATGCAGGCTCGCTGATCTTGCCAACAGCGGCTTCAACAGTCACTTCATAATGAAGATCGTCCTTGACCTCATTAATAATGCGGTAATCAAGAATCTCACTTGAAGGGCGCACAACAAAATGATCATCAAGGCTGGTATCGGCCTGTACCGAAGAAAACCCGTCAATCTTGGCACCACCTCGCAAGGCTGCAAGATATAGCGCATCTTCAAGCGCAATATTTTTTGCCTCATGCAGGGCTGCCTGATCATTGATCACCGCACGACCAGTTGCCGTCACCATGCGCAAACCATCACCAGCAAGCGCATGCGTACCAGTTAACAGGGCAAAGATGGAGGCAAAAAGCCGTTTGACGACCCAACTAGACATCATTAAACAGTCTTACGCGCCGTTGTTAAAAGATAGCTGATGGTTTCACGATCTATTTCCAGCACCACTTCATATGTGTCCGTACCAGTTGGGTTGATGCGAACCGTACGCGCGCCGCGTATAGTACCATTCACAACGCCGCGAAACGTGTCATTCTGCACGATAAGATCAATTACGGTTGTGCTTGAATCCACCTGCAGACCGTGAATTTGTTCGGCCAGATCGCGCATCGCTGCCATGCGGGCAGAGCGGATTGCCATTAAACGCTTTTGCGCTTCACCACGACCCGGCTGCGATGATGTCACCGCATAACCAACCGCGGTCAATGTTGGAATATTTTCCGCACTGGCATCAAGAACGTCTTTTAAATTTACAATCGTCTGGGTTTGTGAGGCTTCGACCGCTGCCATTTTTGTTGTGCCAGCCATTTCGAGGTTTGCTGTGCCACTATGCTGGCATGCTGTCAAAAACCCGATGCCAAGGCCACAAACCACAGCTGTTCTGAAAATCTTGCGCATTTTGAGCTCCGTTCGTCAAAAATTTAGGTACCTCATCCCGGTATGCATTTTTTATGCCAACCGTTTGTTCTTGCCTTATCCTGCCATGCCACCAAAACAAGGGACAAAAGCTCAACCATAAAGTCCAAGCTAACAAAGCCTATCAACAGCCTCAGCTTTCAGCAGATCAACTGATTGGCATGAATTTTGCCTTTAACCATTACAGCCCGCAACCGGCCGCCGTGATGGCATCGGGGTAACGGCAAATAAAATCGTTTTAAATAAGAGGGTTATCGGTTGAAACAAACAATGTTCACAAAACATGCTGTCAATTTATTGTGCCGTTTAACCTATAAGTCAGGGCAAATGTCATGAATATGACGCTATCAAGATTTGGGTTCGGCAATGCGGCTGGCTTTTTGTCGACACTTATCATGCCAGTTGGTATCTTAGCTCTGGTGGCCATGATGGTGCTACCCCTTCCCGTTTTCCTTCTTGATACCTTCTTTGTGACCAATATTTTGGTTTCGCTTCTCGTGCTAATGGTAGCGCTGCATACCTATCGCCCACTAGATTTCTCCAGCTTTCCAAGTTTGCTATTAATTGCCACCGTTCTCCGACTTGGCCTGAATGTTGCCTCAACACGGATCATTCTGGGTAATGGCCATGAAGGGACATCTGCTGCCGGCAAGGTGATAGAGGCATTTGGTGCCTTTGTGATTGCTGGCAATTATGCTGTTGGTATTTTTGTCTTTATCATTCTTGTGATTATCAATCTGGTCGTTATCACCAAAGGTGCTGGCCGTGTATCCGAAGTGACAGCTCGTTTTACCCTTGATGCGATGCCCGGCAAGCAAATGGCGATTGACGCTGATTTGAACGCTGGCGTTCTAACCAATGACGAGGCCAAGCTCCGACGTGAAGATATCTCCAAAGAATCCGATTTTTACGGCGCAATGGATGGTGCATCAAAATTTGTAAAAGGTGATGCAATTGCCGGCATCTTGATCCTTGCAATCAATATCATTGGTGGTCTGATCATCGGCGTTGCCCAGCACGATATGTCATTTTCCAGCGCCTCAGAATCTTATATTCTATTGTCGATCGGTGATGGGCTTGTCGCGCAAATTCCATCGCTGATGCTGGCCATTGCCACAGCCATTATCGTAACCCGCGTTTCAACAACCGAGGATATGGCCGCGCATATTGGCAAGCAGATTAGCCTGTCACGCGCCTGGATTCCGGTTTCGGCTGTATTGCTATTGATCGGTTTTGTTCCGGGCATGCCGAATTTTCTGTTTTTAGCAGCGGCTGCCATTGCTGGTCTTGCCGGATTTTTGATGCGAAAAAGAGAACAAGGCGAAAGCGACCTTGAAGCGCAGCAACAGCCTGGCGCCGAAGCGCTGCTTGAAAATGACAGCAAGGAATCACCTGACCAGATCAATTTGACCGATGTTACCGATAATTCGGCCGTTTCAGTACAGCTCGGCTATGGCCTTATTGGCATGGTTGATGAGGCCACTGGCGGGCCACTTGTGAACCGGATCACCGGCATTCGCAAACAGGTTTCCAAGGCGCTTGGCTTTGTTATTCCGCCCGTGCGGGTTCGCGATGACATGGCCTTGAAAGCGAATGATTACCGCATTCGGATTGGCCAGACGATTGTTGGCGAAGATCAGGTCTACCCCGACCTGAAACTGGCTATTCCAGGTGACTCAACAAGTGTAAAGATTGCCGGAGTCGAGGTAAAAGACCCAACATTCGGCATGGACGCCATCTGGATAGACCGTCATAAAGAGGCCGAAGCCGAGAGCAATGGCTATGTTGTTGTCGAGCCTGAATCAGTTCTGGCAACGCATATTTCGCAGGTAATGTATAAATTTGCGCATGAGTTAATCGGCCAAGATGATGTCAAAGTCCTTCTTGATAATCTGGCGCAGACATCGCCAAGCCTTGTTGAATCAGTGGTTCCCAAGTTGGTACCGCTTCATGCGTTGACGGGAATTTTAAGCGAGCTTCTGGCCGAGCGTGTACCGATTAGCGATCTTCGCAAAATTCTGGAAACGCTTGCCAATTTGGCTGGTCGTAATCTTGGCATCATCGAGTCTGCCGAAGCTTTGCGTCCGGGCCTTGCCGGTCTTTTGATCCAGCAAATTGCCCCGTTAAATCAGCCCCTGCCCGTGATTACGCTCAGTTCTGAGCTGGAACATATGCTGATTTCAATATCACGCCAAAGCAATGATGGCGGGCTACTTCTTGATAGTGGTCTTGCCGAGCGATTGATCAAATCAGTTGCGCAGGCCAGCGAAAAAACATCAGCCGATGGCCGTCAAGCCGTCCTGGTGGTCTCGCCGCAAATCCGTCGCCAATTATCAACAATCATGCGCCAGCATATTGACGATCTGGCGGTTCTTGGCTTCACCGAATTGCCTGACAATCGGAAAATCAATGTCATCGCGACAATCAGCGGTGATGCCGACAATAAGCTTGAAGATAAATAAGATCCGGCGCTTTTGCCGTCATCCAAAAAAGGAGGATGAACAATGCCAACGATAACCGTACAAGCCGCAGATTCTGCAACCGCAATGGACGAAATCTGGGCAAAGCTTGGCCCAGATGCGATGATCATATCGACCAGCAAGCGCAATGGCCGCATTGTTATGGAAGCAACAACCGAAAGCACGAAACCAGCCATGGCACCGTCTGTTGAGGCCGGATTTAGCGATATTTTCAAAGGCCATATGTTGGCAAAACCTGCGGTTACAGCAAAAGCTGGCAACGCGCCAAATGACGGGAAAATGCCAATTCCTGCCGCTGCAGGTGCCGATATTGCTGCGCTTCGCCATGATATCGCGCAAATGCAAAATATGCTATCAGGCCTGGTGCTAACCGACCTTGACGGGGTTAATCCTAGCCTGTCAGCAAGCACGAGATTGGAATTGCAACGCGCCGGATTTTCTGCCGCATCGCTAAACCTTCTCAAAGCCCGTTATGCTGGCCTTGCCTATGGTGATGGTTGTGATGCCTTTCTTGGCGGCATGGCGGAAAAGCTAGCCCATCCACAAGCCGAGGCATTATTGTCAAAAAGATTGATTTTCGTTGTTGGTTCCAGCGGTACTGGCCGCACGACGATGGTGGCAAAATTAACCGCGATGCTTCGCGAGGCGCATCCGAAAAAGGAAATTATTGCTGCTAGCCTGTATGGGCAGAACGCATCAAATAACCAGTCGTTGCAAGGTTTTGGCCGATTGCTGAATGTACCGGTCTGTGCGCTTTCTCTGGCAACACCCGTCACTGATTTCAACAAAATGACCGATTATGATATCATGGTGATTGATGTAACCGCGATGCCTGATGAGGCCAGCCAGAAAATCGCCGAAATCAAGGCGCATGTCGGCGCCAAGGAGATTGGCATTATCGCCACAATTCCGGGCAGCACAAGCCGCGCCATGATCGAATTGACCATGCAGCGTTTTGCCGCTCTGGCACCAATGATCGCGCTGACCAAACTTGATGAATGTGAAACAACAGCAAGTGAATTTTCTGCCTATGTTGAACGAGGTGCGCGCATCAGCATTCTGTCAGGAACAAAATCAGTAATCGGCGCGTCAATATTTGCTTCGGAAAACATCTTATTGCAGTATCTTAAAGAGAATTTCAACAATCACGAAGCAATCATGCCAACAGGTACGGGTTCAGAGTAAATATTATGGCAACATCCATTGCAGTCACCAGCGGTAAAGGCGGGGTTGGCAAGACCAACACGGCGGTCAATCTGGCAACTACCCTGTGTCGACTTGGCAAACGGGTCATTCTTTTTGATGCCGACTTTGGCCTTGCCAATGCCCATGTTCTGCTTGGCACAAACCCCAAAACCACAACCGCTGATTTTTTGGCGGGTAAAGCCAGCATGGCCGAAACCATGACGCCAGCCCCACTTGGGCTGAATTTCATTTCGGGTGGGTCTGGGCTGATTGAATTGCTTAATCTTGATAATCAGGCGCGCTATCGCATGTTGGCTGGCCTATCTGGTCTGCAAACAGAAATTGACTATCTGATAGTTGATTGTCCAGCTGGCGCATCTGACAGCACATTATTTTTCGTCAATGCTGCTGATGTTGCGCTGGTTGTTTTGGTGGCCGAACCGACAAGCTTTTTGGATGCCTATGCGCTGTTAAAGGCCGCACACATTGAAAAAAAAATCAGCGAATTTTCAATAATGGTAAATATGGCCGAGAACTCGAAAACAGCCGAAGCCAATTTTAAAAAATTTCGCGACATTGCAATGCGGTTTTTGGACGTAAAATTGCATTACGCAGGTATGATACCGCAATCAACAGCTATCCGGCAGTCAATTATCAAGCGCAAGCCGATCAGTGTCAGCCAGCCAAAATCTTCGCTGGCGGAAAATTATGAGTCACTTGCGCGGCATTTGATGAAGACCCCAAAAAGTGCGCATGATGCGGTGAAGTTTTTTGACGGGACAAGTTAATGAACATGGCAGCGCGTGATCATTATGCCAATCAGAAGATAGATGTTGATGAACTGATCAAGACACACAGTGATTTGGTTCGGAAAATCGCTTGGCAGATTCACGGCCGCACGCGACATACAACTGAAATCGAAGATGTCATGCAGGTTGGCTTTACCGGTCTGGTCAACGCCGCCCAGCAATACACGCGCAAAGAAGGTGCCACCTTTGGCACCTATGCCAGCATCCGCATTAAGGGCGCAATCATCGATTATCTGCGCAAAAGCTCAAATCTCTGCCGCACAACGATTCAGATGAAAAAGCGCTATAATGTGGCGCAAAGCCAGCTTCAAAGTAAATTGATGCGCCAGCCAACTGTTACTGAACTTAGCGTTGCCATGAGCATGTCTGAAACTGAGCTTCAAGAATGGGAACATGCATTTCAGGCAAATGCACATGACTCGCTTGATAGCGTTTATGACCAATATTCGATCTGGTATGCCTCAGATGAAGATTCGCCCGAAGAAAAGCTGAACCAGCAGCAACTCCAAGGATTGCTGAAATTAGCGCTCCATGAACTTAGCAAAAAAGAAGCGCTGGTGATCCAGCTCTATTATGTCGAAGAATTGAACGTATTTGAGATTGCTGCTGTGCTAGAAGTTTCGACTGGCCGCGTCTCGCAGATTAAAAAATCAGCGATTGCCAATCTGCGTTCCTATATTTCTAAATCACAGCATATTGATTAATAATGGCCGAATCTGCATTTAATGAAATCAACGAAATTCAGATGTCATTGCAGCTTGCTGAACATCAGCTGCAGCATAATCCCTTTCAAGAACAGCTGAATCTATCATTATCTTTGGTATCGATTGCGCGCGGGTCATGCAAAATGATCATCCGCCCCGGTCGGCAACGCGCGCCATCATTTGTTGGCGCCCTGAATATTCCGGCTGATCGCGCAGTTATGCAGGCAACCATCGCGCTGCCGCAAAGCCCATTTGATGATTTGGCACAAAAGCTGCGCCACTCGGGGCCACGCCCAATCAATCTATTGGCGACTTTAGACAAACCGCTAACGGTTGATTATGACGGGATTTTATTCATTGATCCGCCAGTTGATGCGGCGATCACAAATCTAGTCTGGACAATGCCGCTCAAATAAATGGTTATCGGTCATTTATAGGAATTTACGCACCATTTCGGTTTCGGATTGAAGCAGACGTGATGTTCCGGAAAAGGCCTGTTGCGCGCGAATCAGCTTAGCTAATTCGCCAGTCATGTCGATATTCGACATTTCCAAAGCGCCTGAATGGATTTTACCACGGCCATCCTTTACCGCCTGCCCCAGATTCCCTGGTCCAGACCTTGCATTTTCGCGAAACATATTATTGCCAATCGCGGTTAGACGGGTCGCATCGGCAAATGTTGCAAGGCCAATTTTTCCAACAGCAACAATGTTTGTGCCGCCATAGGTTGCCTCAACGGTTCCATCTGGCTGGATACCAACACTGGTTAACGCAACCGAGCCAAGCCGTTCAACACCATTTTTGGTAACGATACCGGCGGCGCGCATCGGAACCGTAATCGACATGCCATTTGCCGACATGACTTTATGACCATCACTTGTCGCAATCTCACCATTCAAATCAATCGAAAAGGAACCATCACGTGTATATAGGACGTCGCGCAAATTACTACCATTGCGAAGCGTGAACATTCCCTCGCCTTCGACAGCCAAGTCAAGAACGGTGCCGGTTTGCTTCAGTTCACCCTGTGATCGCATGATCCGCATTTCAGGTGTTGTTACGCCCGACCCAACCTTGTTCCCAACACCCATGGCAACCGTATCAGCATAAACATCCACAAAGCTGGCTTCGCGCTTTTTATAGCCAGTTGTTCCAGCATTAGCGATGTTGTTTGACGTAACATCAAGGTCACTCAAGGCTGCCGACATACCGCTGCGTATTACCGAAATCATGATCATCAGACCTAACGTAGTTTGCTTCGCACTATCCCAGCAAATTTTGTGCCAAAGCCTCATCATCGCCAAGTTTAGTTCATTTTGGCAAACTAGCAATCAAGCCGTCATTGGGCGAATCGCCAAGCTTAAAATTCAACTTGTTTAGCCGTTGCTAATGCAGCATATTACCAGATTGTTAAGCGAAGGCAGAAAATGGCAAAACAGCAAAACACATCGCTGGTTCCCGTGGCAAAGCAATTGCCCGCAACCCGCTCCGGCGAAACGAGCCGGCAATCATTTTCGCTTTATGATGGCGAGCGACATTTTACCGGCCGTGACGATGTTCGTGAATTTTTACCCGAAATCCTTGGCAAGGCGCTTGCCCGCACATGGATTGATGATGATTTTCGGGCCGCGTTTGATAACGACCCCGGCGGCACGCTTGAAAGCCATGGCGTGTTTCTGCCTGAAAATATGTTGATTGAGTTCCAGCGCCAAAATGCCGATCGCCCACGGATTGTCGTTTATGAACAACGACCAAATTCAAAATTCAAAGCACGCGTTCTGTATTTGCAGTTGGTGATGATGGCGGGGCGGTGATGACCCGTTTCGCCCCACTAAAACGCATATTTTTCAGCCTTTTTGTGATTGCTAACTGCCTTTTCGGCCTGCCTGTCAGCGCCAACGACCCACAAACCCTGATGGAAAACAAGGCCTTCAAAGAAGCGGTAAAGGCGGTCAAAAACCGAAATTACGCCCATGCCATAACCCTGTTTGAAGCACAGGCCAAAATGGCACGCCATGACGCGCAGCATAATCTTGCCGTCTTGCTGAATGCTGGCAAGGGCCGCCCTCGCAATTATGTTGATGCGCTGTTCTGGTCATGGCAGGCCCAGCTTGGCGGCATTGAAGATGCCGAAGATTTGGCCAATGATATCGTTGATTTGCTGCCGCCAAAAGTGGCGGATGAAGTGCGTAGCCGCGTTGGCGAGGCATTACAAGCGCGCATCGACACCAACGATCTAAACGCAATTCCGCAATTTGCCAATTATCATTTAACCATTCTCGCCGAACCCGATTATGGCAATGCCTATATCTGGTATTCAATTGCCGCCGCGATCAATCTGCCCGAGACAAGCGATGCGCGTGACGATGCCGAATCTCAAATCGACAGCAAGAATCTTGTCGAATTGCAAATGAAAACCCAGACCCTTTTTGACAAATATAAATTCAAACCATTGCCAGCCACAGGCAAAGGAGGTAAAAATGATAGTTAAAGTTCAATGGATTATTGATGGTCTTATCGAAATTGACGCCGAATCAAACGAAGCTGCCGAAGCGATTGCTGATGAAAAGCTTCGCAGCTTTATCGCCGCGCACCCTGAATTGACCAAAGTATTGGGCGCTGTTGCCATTCAAGGCCATGCGGTAATCGACGCCGATTAACCAAAACTGTCCAGCAGTTCAGAAATGGTCTTTTCCAGATCGTCATTGTCATTTTCGATCTCGGTGATTTCCTGACGCAATTCTTCGATACGCTGTTTGCGCTTTTCCATAACATCGCGGATTTCTTCGAGAACCGTGGCAAGACGACCGCTTAAATCGGCTTCGTTCAGCTCATCTTCTGCCATTTTATCTATCCTTTTTTCAAATCTGGCAATCGAATGTCCTGTCCCGCAAAACACGAGTGCTAGATCATTACATTATCTTTTGCTAAATTTAAGCAACTGCAATCTGTGAGACAACCCTTGCAGATACCATGCCAACAACAAAAGTGAGGTATCAGCATGTTTTCACTCAATCTAACCAGCTTGTACCAACGCGTGACCAGAATGATTGCTTTATTGGCGATGGCTGGTGTTTTTATTATGTTTACAGCGGCCAGTAGCTCGCTTTTTGCCGGCAGCCACAGCAAAGCGGAAATCGTGCCTTGCGATATCAAACTGGTATTTGGTGTTGACGACAGCGGCATGTCGCTTGTGTCCTATGATCTGGAAATGCAGATCAGCAATCGGCAGGGCCGGACAATCACCGGCATTTCGGTTCATTGGCTTGATCGCAGCACAGAAATCATCGGCAACAGTGACGCCGTATGCGGACAGGATTATGACGGCATAAAACCGGCGCAATCAGGTTCATGCCGCCGTATTGTGCAGAAAATTGGCGGGCGGCTTCTTGACCGGCTTGGGCAAGACACATGGACAAAGATCATCAATTCAGAAATGACCAATTTCCGTGAAGTTCAGCACTGCGCCATTATCGGGTACCGCTTTGGTGATAAGGCCATGAAAAGCTACTAGCGACAAGAAAGTCCAGCTTGGCATTAAAAATGCTTAACACGGTCTTGTACAATGCCCATATGATAGGGCAAATGAGTCGAAACTGCGATTGATAAAGGCTGTGAATTGATGGCAAACCCCAGCTTAAAGGCGCAAATTGAGGCTGCAAAATCGGCCCTGGCCAGCGACCTCACAGCGCCATCATTGGTGACGCCACCACCCAAACCGACAACAACGCCAGCCATGGTACGCAATGATGTTGCAATTGACACTGGCGAAACTGACGCTGCTGCCAATTCCGGTAATGCCGCCAATCCCATTCCGGCTGATGGCAAATCAGCGCATGCCACAAATGCTGCCGCCTTGGATAAGCGCATCACCCGACTCGAAGCCAAATTATTAGGTAATCAACGCGATCTACACACGCTTTTGCAAAAGATCCGCGAGATTTCACGCCTGCAAGCCAATTCCGGCCAAAACCACAAAAAACTGGTCAATGATCATGCCGAAACCATGGTCATTGATGAGGCCAAAGATGGGACCGTAGCGCACCGCAGCCAAAGATTACCCGTGATCATGGTTGCAATGGCCGCCCTGATCGGCCTTGGAGCCGGCATTACCTATTTTCTGGCGACCGGTGAAGGTGATCCATCAGCGTTAAAAGCGCCACGCTGGATTTCAACAATCATTGACCACTTTAACCGCTGGATCGAGTAAGTTAGCATGGCCGAACATCGTTTTTCATCTTCATCATCGCGCCAACCGCACCGGCTGTTTTTGCCACTCATGATTGGTGGCGGCATCGCCGTGGTTCTGACGCTCTTTACTATTGGTTATCTGACCCTGACAACACCAGAGCCAGTGCCAGATGATATCTACACCATCATGCAAAAAGCCAAGGCCAAAACTGAATCCAATAAAGCCGGTAACAGTGAAGATGCCGAAACGGCGGTACCGGACAATGCAACACTGCTTCCTGATGGAACGTTTGATTTTGCCAAATACAGCTATTACAGTTTTCCCTTGCCCTTTGTCAGCAACCTCGCCAGCGGTAAGGGCATGTTAACCGCCGAAGTCGCGCTTGCGACTTATGGCAACACGCTTGCCAGTGAAAAGGTCATGAAGCAGTTGGAAATTTTTAATCCTAAGATCCGATCGGCAATCAATCTCAAATTGTCAGATCAAAAACTCAGCGATGTTGATACAGTCGACAAACGTAACAAGCTTGCCAAGGCATTATTGCAAGATGTCAGGATTTTGGTCGATGGGCCGGATATGGATGGGCCGTCAGCCATTACCGATTTTCATTTTACAAAACTTGTGATCAGCGGAGCGCAATAGCCGCCAACGGCCGGGCAGATATGCCTAATGGCTTGAACCAGCAAAAGATAAAACCAGCGTTTCAAAAGCCGCATTTTCTTCGGGCGAAAGACGCGCCCGCTGACGCGGTTCAGAACGCGCATCCGCATGGTTATATTGAATGGCTTCTTGCGGAAATGACCAGCGCATTTCAAGGCGGTTCTGCCGTGTCACCCGAAATTCAATGTTAATATTCAGCGGGTCAAAAAGCTGCGAGACCTGACGTTGGAATTCCGGAACATTAAAGATTTGAATATTTTTGGGAAAAATAACCGACCGTTTTACACCACTATCTGCTGAATGGGCAGACGTCGTATCTTCCAGATCAAGATCCAGCGAAAGCTGATGCGGCGATGATGATGAGGCTGGATAGAAAGCCATCAAACGACGATTACCTTAACACAATAATTAACTGTGGATAACATTAGGCAAAATGAATGTTTTCGTCAATATGAATAGGTAGTTAGCCAAAATCCAGCGCTGTGGATAAACCCTATATCAAACCCAGAAAATGATTGATCCAATAATGGCCTGATGGGGTAAGGGCGGCCCAGCCAATGACCAACAACCCAATCACAAACCAATATAGATTGCGGCGTTGCAAATATTTGACTGACGCTGAATTTTGGCGGGTGGGCTTTGCCGCCATATCAAGACCCGACAAAAGGGTGATTAATTCGAGGATATGTTTTTGATTCTGCGCAATTTCATTTTCAAGCCGATCAAGCCGTTGATCAAACGCCTGAAAAAGCGGCTGATCATCACCGGCTGCGCTGATGCCAGCATTTGCCGTACTGATAAGCGATGACGGGGCAAATGTCCGATCCGACCGTTTGGGACGGTGGAAAAATTGAAAGTCCTCACCAGTCGCCATATCACCAGTCGCCATATCACCAGTCGCCATATCACCAGTCGCCATATCACCAGTCGCCATATCACCAGTCGCCATATCATCATTAGCTAACATATTTTGGTTGAGAGCGTCTTGTGCGCCATCTTCATGCCCACCAGCCAAAGCAACAAAATTTGCGGCTTGCATGGCAGCAGGTTGAAATAAAGGATCGGCAGCAGTGATCACTGGCGACATTTCGGCAAGGCCGCGTTTCGCCGCTTCGATTTGTTCTTTTAATTTTGTAACCGAGACTTGCTGGCCCATCGATCCCTACCCTGCCCTGATACAATACCAAAACAACAACAAAAGGCTGCAAAAACCCTGCCAAGCCAGTGCCTATCATATTGCATGAAAAGTGATACAAGAACCAGTATTGTTAGCTCATGCCCAATGAGGTCAGCAAATTTGAACCCGGCTTTACCCGCTAGCATTCACCGCCCGGAAAACACTAAGCCAATGATTGGTTGTATAGCCTTTGTGATAACGACTGTTATTGACCGGCATTGCCAACCAATCCCGCGGATCATAGCCATCTTCCGGCACGTCCAATTCTTCATCTGACGCAAGATGACGCCGAGGCTCACGCGGCGGCGCGCCTAAATCTTTTTGAATTTGTAAAAGATCATTCATCATCACGACGCTTAGAACGGCATGAAAAATCCAAATGTTAGCTTCGCGTGATCAGAGATTTAAATCAATTGCTGGTTTGAACGTTCTATTGATCCTAATCGATATTGGCAACCAGCGGTGCCCGCGCAATCCAGCCACCGCCAAGCAGTTGATCGGGGTTGGCACCATCATAAATTGCCGCAGCCTGACCAGCGGCAATGCCAAATTGCGCCTCATCCAGACGAACCACAATAGTTGCTACGCCACCATCTTCATGGCAATATACGCGCGCAGGCATCGCCGGTGCTGTATTGCGTAACCGTGCTAAAATCGGGGTGTTATCGCTAGGCGGGCCACTGATCCAATTTACATCACCTAAATGAACCTCGACGCAGGCAAGTGCCTTTTTCGGGCCGACAATCACCTGATTTGACGCCGCATCAATGGCGACAACATAAAGCGGGCCATCCGCCTCATCCGCACCCGCCCGCCCGCCAATACCAAGACCGCGCCGTTGGCCGATCGTGTAATCAATCACCCCGTTATGGCGGCCAAGAACCATGCCATCAATATGCACGATATCCCCTGCATCAACCGCACCGGGCCGCAACCGGCGAACAACATCGCCATAACGCCCGTTTGGCACAAAGCAGATATCTTGACTATCTGGCTTTTCCGAGACGGTAAGCCCGAATTTACGCGCCAGATTGCGCGTTTCATCCTTATCAAGACCGCCAAGCGGAAACCGCAGATAATTCAACTGTTCAGCCGTTGTGGCAAACAGGAAATAGGATTGGTCTTTCGCCGGATCGGCACCGCGAAGCAAACGCAGGCCATCATCACCATCACTGCGCTGGACATAATGGCCAGTGGCAAGACAATCGGCTTCGAGGTCACGCGCGGTTTTTAACAGATCGGTAAACTTTACCGTCTGGTTACAACGCACACAGGGGATTGGCGTTTCACCACGAAGATAGCTATCGGCAAAATCCTGCATGACCTGATCGTGAAACCGGTTTTCGTAATCAAGCACATAATGCGGAATGCCAAGACGTCCGGCAACCGTGCGGGCGTCATGGATATCAACACCAGCACAGCACGCGCCCTTGGCCTGTACCGCAACCCCATGATCATAGAGTTGCAAGGTAATGCCAATCACATCGAACCCCTGCTCATGAAGCAAGGCGGCCGTCACCGATGAATCAACCCCACCAGACATGGCGACAACAACGCGTGTTTTGGCAGGCGGTTTGGCAAATCCAAGCGCATTCAGACCAGCAGCGATGCTGTCCTTTGCTTTGGTTTTTGCTGCTTGTACCGCCATAATCAGCCCTACATATCTTCTGGAATCGTTACACGCAAACCGTCAAGCGCATCCGACATTTCAATCTGGCAGCCAAGGCGCGATGTCGGCGCAAGGCCAAATGCCAGATCAAGCATATCCACCTCATCTTCACCCGGTGCCCCGGTTTTGGCAAACCAGTCGGCATCAACAATGACATGACAGGTCGCACAAGACAGACAACCGCCGCATGTTCCCTCAATGCCAAATCGGGCATCACGCCCCGCTTCCATGACAGTGACACCATTTTCAACAGTGACATTATGGTCCGAGCCATCCGGCTTGGTAAAAATAATATTCGGCATTTCGGGCGACTCCTTGCTTCACCTGTCTTTATCGCGATTGCCCTTTATTTGCAAATCCCGCTGAAATTGCAAATTCAAATTTGGCAGATCAAATTATGCGGGTTGCTTGTACAGTTGCAAAAACACATCTGCAAGCGTTTCAAAGTCACTTTTGGTAGTTGCCCATCCACCTGAGATGCGAATGGCCTCGCCAGCGCGTGGCCCTGCACCCATCGACTCCAGCACATGGCTTGGTTTGACCTTGCCCGAAGAACAGGCCGAACCGGCGCTAATCGCAACACCGGCAATATCAAATGCCATCACCATTGTTTCAGCCGCTTTTCCCGATGCGGCAATACAGCTGGTATTGCCAAGCCGTGGCGCAGCGCGGCCAAAAACCTCGACCCCACTTCGCTGCTCAAGCATACGGCTTTCAAAAGTATCGCGCCATTTCGCCATTGTCTGATAATGGCCAATATCGCCAAGCGCATCATCTGCAGCACCGCCAAAACCGGCAATGCCAACCAGATTTTCAGTGCCAGCCCGCCGCCCCTGTTCCTGACCGCCGCCACGAAGCAAACTGGAAAGCCTGCACCCCGGACGTACCAGCAACGCGCCAACACCGGACGGGCCACCAATCTTATGCGCTGACAGGCTGGCATAGCTGATGTTCGATGCGGCAAAATTGATATGAAGTTTGCCAAAAATCTGCACCATATCGCTGTGCAAGGCGATATTTGCGCTTTCCGCCATCGCCGCAATGTCGTCCATTGGCTGGATAACGCCCGTTTCATTATTGGCAGCCATGATCGAGATGAGTGTTCGCGGCTTGGCAGCATCATCAATGCCAGATATTACTGTTGCCAGCATATCCAGATCAACAACCCCGTTTTCATCAACGGCAATTTGATGACAATTTTGATGCGCATGTCGCACCGAGTCATGTTCGATCGCGCTTGTGATCACATGATCATATTGCGCCATCACAAGATTATTAGCCTCGGTACCGCCACTGGTAAACACCACATCGGTGGCGCGGCAACCGGCAAGCATTGCCACTGCAGTGCGCGCCGTTTCAACAATCAGACGGGCATTGCGTCCAAAGCCATGAACCGATGATGGGTTTGCTGGCGGCCCCATCGCATCCTGCATGGCCGTAATGGCAGCAGCACGCAATGGCGTTGTTGCATTATTATCAAGATAGATTGGCGTCTTACGCATCATTTATGACCAGCTTCACCAAATAACCTAGCTGACCAGCTTTGGATTGGTTTTGCGTGGTGCCTTTTTCGGTGCGGCTGGCGCTGCCGCACTGGTTAGCCTGTCTTCAAGATCGCTAAGGCGTGCGCGCTGGCTTTGCACCTCGTCAACAAGCGCTCTGATCGTGTGCTCGCGCGGATCAAGATCAATACCCGATTGAACTCCATAGGCCATAAAGCTTGTATCGGCTTCGGCTTTGGTTGTGGTTTTGCTCATCTGACGCGCGGGCACGCCAACAACGGTTGCCGCTTCGGGAACATCTTTTGTCACCACCGAATTGCCGCCAACCCGCGCACAGCGATGAACCGTGATCGGACCAAGAATTTGCGCGCCGGCACCAACAATCACATAATCGCCAAGCGTTGGATGGCGTTTCGCCGCACGCTGTTTGTCTGAATCAACCGCTGGCATGACCCCGCCAAGCGTCACATCGTGATAGAGCGTGACATCACGGCCAATTTCGGCTGTTTCCCCAATGACCGTTCCCATGCCATGATCGACAAAGAAACCGGGGCCGATTTTTGCTGCGGGGTGAATTTCGATGCCTGTTAGTATCCGTGCAATCTGCATGATCAGCCGCGCAATGAACCGAAGCCGCATCTGCCATAAAATATGCGACAAACGATAGGCCAGCATGACTTGAAAGCTTGGATATAGAAAGATCGCTGCCAGCCGATTGCTAGCTGCCGGATCGCGTTCCGTAATCGCATTTAGGTCACGGCGTAAATTTGCAAACATATATTTCAATCCAGTGTTGGCTTTGGTGGAATAAAAATGGCTGACATGTGATTTATTGGTCAAGATCATCGACAGCAAACAGATTTAGACCGGTTTGTTACCAGCAAATCACACATTCAAGCGCTTTAGGTGTGAAAGCTCGCTTGGCGTGTCATCCATATTACGATATAAGCCCTGATTACGATAGTGCAAGATGAACGGAAAAAACTTATGCCCGAGGTTATCATAAACGGCCCCGATGGACGATTGGAATGCCGCTACATGCCAAGTGAGGTGCCTGATGCACCGACCGCGCTAATACTGCATCCAGAGCCTGATAAAGGCGGTACGATGAATAACCGTGTCACCTATTCGCTGTATAAGCATTTCCAAGCGCGTGGCTTTGCCGTGCTTCGGTTCAATTTTCGTGGTGTTGGTCGCAGTCAGGGCGAATATGACAATGGCGAAGGCGAATTGTCAGATGCGGCAACCGCAATGGACTGGCTGCAGGCACAAAACCCTGCATCACGCCAATGCTGGATTGCCGGATTTTCTTTTGGCGCATGGATCGGCATGCAATTGATGATGCGTCGCCCAGAAATTCGCGGTTTTATTTCGGTAACG